>Ga0209633_10003963_pt1 | contig 13509 bp, 12 predicted proteins | sample Cruoilmetagenom1_FD_187290 | JGI IMG/M metagenome (GOLD analysis project Ga0209633, IMG submission 187290) | Oil polluted marine microbial communities from Coal Oil Point, Santa Barbara, California, USA - Sample 1 (SPAdes) (version 2) | ecosystem: Environmental > Aquatic > Marine > Oil seeps ... | reverse complement strand
ATAGCCAACGGCAATGAAAGTAAGAGAGAAAATAAAAAACAAGACAAGCATTTATTAAGTAGCGTGCGAAAATAAAATGCCTTATTGGAAGTAACCATAAATAAAATCCTTTTTAACTAAACAAAACGCCATATCAAATTTTTATAATTCTGACAAAGGTCAGTATGACATAACAGTAAAACTATTGAAGCTAGAAACATTCTAGATATTAATCTCTTTAAATTGCCATCGGCTCCTTAAAGTACTCAAACAAAAAAAGCTCTATTTCGCCCAGCGACGTTATAAATTAAATGCTTTAGCTAGTCGAATATTCTCTTTCACCAGCATTACTCAGTTTAATTTAGTGTATTTATATTTTACTTTAGCTTAACGCGTAGCGCTGTGACCTTTCTTTCCTCTAAATCTGTCTGCATGCGATGCAGAGTATTTGTCTTCTCTTTCAGTTGGTAGGCTTTTACCTTTCAATCCAGATCGAATACGTACTTTAATTTGGACACTATTTAATTTCTCCTTATCTATGGCGGCACCATCAGATTTACGCTCATTTTGAGTTTTAGGGTGTCTAAATACACTCATAATTTAATGGTAATCACTTTGGCAAAACCTTTTGTAATAACACAGTTGAGGAAAAGGAAATGGTCATTTATTAAAAACTAATAATATGTAATATGTAGATTAACTACAAGTAACCATTACGGTTATTTAGCGATGAACTCAATTATGCAATATGGACAAAGTAATTATAAGGTATTCGGTTTTACATCTTCCCTGACATCAGCAAACATTCATTGGTCGACTGGCTTTGCAAATTGTTAATTCTCATACCTGCTTTTTTAGATGCTGCTTAGTACTTTTATAGCTCACAACAAATATCTAGGCCTAGTACTTTGTTCATTTGTTTTATGATGTGACATTTATTCCTTTCTATTACCACAGGAAATTTCGATACATACTTCAGTATCAAATTATTAAAAAGTTAACTCATATTCCAAACTTGGTGATTTTCGATTAAGAATTCTCGTATAACCGCAACCAAAGGTTCGTACGGGCAGTTGCTTAACAAATTCTTTATATTTCTTATCGGCCTTAGGGAGGCAAACAACTCCATCCCTTGCTTTTGCGGCGGTCTAATACTCAGCCTGCTGCCTTATATTAGCCAATGTATCACTGTGAGATAAGCCGGTAATGAGAATATAAAAAACACTCAAAATATACAATCGTGCTTTCATTTTTCGACATATCTCTGTGATATTATTTTCAACAACTATTTATAAGAAGCTTAGCCTAAATTTTTAGTTCTAATTGATGGGAACTGTAAAGATACTTTAAACCCTGGCATCGTATTTTCGATGTGAAGTTTTGCTCCATGCCGAATAGACACTGCTTGTACAAACCTTAGCCCAAATCCATACCCAGCAACTTTTCCATGTTGCGCTTGTTGCAAAATTGTATTTAGGTCATCAGAATCAGCGCCTTCTCCAGAGTCTGAAACAGAAATCATTGCCATACCATTATCCACAGAGACAGAAATAACCACCTGGCTTTTAGCAGGGGCGTACTTTAATGCATTATTAAGTAAATTCGTAATGGCATTGATTAACAAATGTTCTTGTCCAAGTATCTCGGCGGAATTTTTAGGCTTAATAAGCTCCAGTCCCGCATCATCGAAAGCATCTTGATATAATTTTGCGGCCATCAAAGCTACATCACATAAGTTCACCCCACGCATTCCAGTATCTGTACTGGACTCAATCTTCGAAAGCTCTAAAATTTCTCGTAACAAAATAAGGAGGGCATTAGCTGAATCGGCCATTTCCAATTGATCATTCTTAGTGGCTAATTCATGGAGGCGACTAAGTTCTTTATTTATTTCGTGCGCGGCTGTTTGGCTCACGGCCTCAAGCCCCATCATTAACCGCGTATTCTCGTCAAGCGCTCTATTTATACACCGTGCTAATTCAGCTAGTTCATCTTTCTTTCTTATTTCTTTTTCAGCAATTCGTTCATTGAACATGCCATTTTGGACCTTAGATAGCACGTCATTCATTTGTTCAACTCGGCGGCTAAACTGCCTATTAACGAAAAGAACAAGTAATGTTAGTACTCCAGCAATTATTCCTATTGTTGTCGCAATATTAGAGAGTACCTTCTTACTTTGAAGTGAGTACGCCTGTTCAATCTCATTATAAGAATATCCCTTGATATCAGGAGACATAGAAACAGTATTTTTTTTGTAACTCACTTTTCACAATATTGTCTGTCAACATTTTAAGACTAAAAACCGTTATCAACGTAGTTAGTAACACCAAAGCTACTAGAGAAAGGTGAATTATTCGAAACATTCGTTTGGGTTTTTTTGGAGAATTAAGCATTTTTATAATCATCTACTTTTTATTAAGTGCTAGGCGATACCCTAAGCGATCATTGATTATTAGTGGTGCATTTGAGAGGGCGGATAAGTTACCTCGAAGCCGACTAAGTGCAGTGTTAATAACGGTATCTTGCGGTGGCAAACTCTTATAACTTTCCCATACTGCTCGCCATAAAACGTCGCGACTAATGTATTCGCCCTTTAATGAAACTAATACTTTTAATATTTCAAAAGATTGGGGCCGTAGAGATATCGCTTCTCCATGCCAAAGTGCTGTGCGGTTTATCGTACGAATTTCCATATTCTCCCAAACATCAACTGACTCAGGAGCGCGTTTACCTCTTACTCTTCTTGCTACAGCACGGAGTCGTGCATTAAGCTCATCAAGATCATAGGGTTTATTAATGTAATCATCGGCACCTAGGTCTAGTGCCAAGATATGATCCTGAGTAGTGCCTAATCGACTAGCAACTAAAATACCTGGTGCCTTAGTTTCGAGCTCATTGAACCAACTTATTAAAGCTAGACCATCTTCCGAATCGCCAAGCATACGGTCAAGAACAACTAAGTCAAAAGCAATGTTGGCAAATTGCGCTCTAGCAGCCTTAACAGTTTCTACAATAATAAATTCCCAGCCCAGGCTAGTAACTTCTTGCATTACTTGGTTAGCAATCGGAGCGTCATCTTCGACAATCAGAACGTTTAAATTTTTTATACTGTTTTCCATTTGGTTTAATTATATTCCCATTTTCAAATCAATCTAACGAACAAAATATCTTGAAACAAAGAAGACCTGAATTACTAGAAATTATTCACAAAAGTAACTAGCTTTCTAAAGACACCTTTTCTTCCTGTGTTTTTTTTACTGAAACTTTAAGCTAGAAATTATCCTTGTTTGTCAGTAAGGTAATCCAAGATTGGTTTTAAATCAGCTAACCATTACGGTTTTTAAAGCGCTTTTCACATTACAAAAAATTTGCTTGGCATACTTTTAAAAAGCTATCTAATATGTAAAACATCAATTTAGGTAGACAGTATTAAATTATTACCGCAATGGTTACTGGTCAAAAAACTGAAAGATTATTACTTTGTCATAGATAAGTTTAATAATGATCAAATGGAGCTTGTAATGAAAACTCAAAATTGTTTCCTTCTTGTTTTTATACTAATGCTGATACTATCCAGTGCAGCCAGTGCACAAATAAATAGAATAACACCGCTCTATGAACAGGATGAATACACCATTTACCCTTCTTCTCCATATTGGTGCTCAACTCGCGGCACAAAGTATAGTGACAATATTGAACTTGAAATCCTTTATGACGTAGGAAATGACGAGAGGGATGCATTGTTGTTTGGAGGGAGCGCGCAAAGCGACTACAACCGTTTTTTTAATAAAATTATATCGCCTATTATTGCAAAACACTGTCCTCAATACAGTGGCTTTAGTCCCAAGGCAAATCTACGCTTTAACAATAGGGAAGATTGGAAAAAAAATAATGGTAGATATTGGGATAGACTGAGGTTTTCTTATGTTATCAGTAAAAAAAGTCAGAGTGGCAGGATTGTAGTCAGTTATAAAGGGCAATTTACAGGCCATTATTTAAGCGCTGAAGCTTTAGCCAAGCAACAACAAGACAAAAAGGTGATCGCTGCTCGGGCTGCCAAGAATCGTAGTAAGGCAAAAGGACAAGGGCATCCTTTCAAGGCATTGGCTGGAGGAGGCTATTTAGATACTATCTATACGGGTGATTTTGTTGCCCAAAATGAAGTTGCTTGGTACTACCTTTCAAAAATAAAAAAAAGCAATCAAAGTGATGCAGCGATGGGTGTGTTTCTCTCAATGCTTGGCTCAACATTTTCAACAACCAAAAAGGACATGACGGTTTTAGAAGAAATTAGCATGTATTATCTGGCTCGCTCAGGCGAGCGGCCAAGTGATTGCTTTGACCCAGGCGCTATTAAGCGTACATTTACATATAATTACCCTGAAATAGTCTATGAAGACGGCTATAGAATACCTGCTTCCCAACTAAAGTCAGAATACAAGATAAATTCTACATTTATCCCACTCTGTGACAGGCTATGCGAAAAACAGGGAGTGCTTTATGCGGTAGCAAATGGCATTAATGCTGGTATGAAGAAACTAGAGATCGCAGATCTTTTTCGAGGTATTGATGAAATGATTCAACACTATTCTTGTAGGAGTCCAGAGATAAAAAGATTTGAGGCCAACCTTATTAAATATAATGAAAGGGAGCTTAACCAGCCTTCAAATATTAGACGCAATACATTTAAAACAGTACTTGAAGCGCCAGAATCAATCTATGTCCCTTATGCTTTGCAGCCTCATTCAGCCATTGCAGATAAATTTATGGCTGACAATGCGAAAAATTCAAATGTAGTCACTACTCTTAGTGGCTTGCAATACATTATGTTAGTGCAAGGGCATGGTAGGAACCCAAAGGCTGGTGACATCGTGAATATTTATTATAAAGGGACTTTGGAAAATGGTAGAGTGATTGCAAAAAAATACGCCACAGACACACCATCAACTATATCCACCAATGGTTTAATCAAAGGCATGTCTGAAGCGGTATTATTGTTAAAGCCTGGTGGTAGAATTAAAGTTTTCGTGCCACCCCAACTCGGTTTTGGAAACAGCGCCAACGGAGTTATTAATAAAGACACAGTATTAATTTATGAAATAGAATTAGTGGCATCTGTTAACTCTCCTTCTCATATTTCAGAACCGGCAACAATAGTACCTACCAACAATTCAAAGAAACTCACTGCCAATAGCCAAAAACCACCACCCTTAACAACACTTCCAACACGACAAAATTTTCCTAAAGTAGAGAAGCCAGTCTCCACTAATATTCAACCTGCTAAAAGCACGCCGGTTGCAAAGAAGTCAAGGCTCCTTGCATCAGAAGATAGCGAGGCTATTAATGATTTTCAGTTTTCAGAAAACATTATCTTAGATAATACCTTAATTGATTTTTTGGTGGTTAAGTTGATGTCAGACGAACTTGATAACAACAGCTGGACTGCAATGCTAGCATCACGGTGGAATTATGAAAAGTCAGAACCCTCGCCTGCAGGCGGACGGTTTTTTCATCCAACCGCTCAATATTTTTCCAATGATGATATTGAAAGCACTCTGAAGCCTTTTCAAGAATGGATGCGAGCTCAAAGTAATAAGCTGCCGCAAATTATCAATATACCAGCGTCTGTAATGGTTGCTAAAATTGGCCGTACTACCCATGCTGTCCCAGCTGATGGTTGTGCGATTTTGGATGATAAAAAAAGCCTGGTACACCACCAATCTAAACTGAGCAACGCTATTTCACAGTCGGTTGTACCTGGGGTGCAAATGTGTCAGCAACAAATTAAAGCTAATACTGACGACTTATTGAGCTGTGTGATGGCCCACCAAAGTGATCCTAGCTTTTGTAGACAACAAATAAAAAATAAACTGACAAAATGTTTAGCTGAATCGGCCCAAAACTCCACTGATACATGGAAAAAAACAAGCGTTAAATGGGTCCAAAGCAACTTCGGTATAGCCCAGTGTGGTGGCCATTTAGCATATGAACAGTTACGCACCCTGAACCAATTTCCAGTGGGAATTGGTTCTATTCAATTAAAGCCATCGCGAATCACTGCACGATTTAACTTTGATCATTCTTTTGAATTACCTCCTGTAAAGGATGGTACTTTTGCTCTAGAAAGACCTGTGGAGCAAAGCACATTGATGTTTAAAGTTAAAATGCTTTCAGGAAAAATTTCTCCTGAGCTAACAAAGCAAGGACTCGGCGTCAAAATAAGAGCAACTATTGTTAGTACAAAATACAACAAGGAGGCCACTTGAGGGTTAAGCTGTATTTAATAACCGTTAAGACAGGGTTTCTCAACATAAAAATATATCTTAGGTAAAATCAGGCTAGACATTAGATTCTATCCAAAAATTAATAACGAATTTAACTATATTTAGAATCACTCCAAAAGTTTCTTCTTATGAAGAAGAAAACCTTTAGTAAGGCTTTTGAGTATGACTCTAATTTTGATGTTAAAATAATAAAGCACAAAGGTTGCTCATTATTGATAAATAAAAATGTATCAGAGCAAGTGTTCTACTAAAATCGATTCTTAATATGTGTCCACAAATGTTGGCCAGTATATGCTTTCAACTAGCGACCACTTTATGGTTCTATGCATAATGGAACGAGGGAGCTATAAAAGTTAACAACTTTATTGTGGAGCATTGATTGTTGTGGGTAGCAAATACGCTGAAAAGGTAACAACTTTATTTTATGGTTACAAAAACCCGTTGTAATAAAATCAATAAGTTGTATCGCCATTTGTTAACAACTTTATTGTTCCCCGACACCCTGTGGCCAGGTAATAAAGTTTTTAACTAAGTAATAAAGTCCTTTGCTGAAGAATAAAGTCTTTAACTACAAATGTAGTAAATATCATTAAATTGATAATGGAACTTTAAATGGACTGTTTGCAAAGATTACGGAATCGGATATGTGGAAGATGTAAACAATACTCATCACATAAGCTATTATTTAGAAATGCACCTCATTGCTACAAGGATCTTCACACAATGAAAAGGACATCAACAGCATGATACGGTTAAGTAACGGCATAAGTATCATAAATACGAATTAAGAGCTATCCGCAATTCGACTAACAAAACAAAGGGTAGCATCCTCTTTAATATATTGAGCACAAGGACTATTGTCGAAAAATGAAAAAGGCAAGCTTAAAAGGTTGTATAATGCAACCTTTGGTATATAATTTTTTGTAGTTTACTAATGTGAGTAATAAATCATGGCAACGGCAATAAAACTATCAGATGCACTTATCAATGATGCCGCCATTAATGGTAAAGCGCAGCATCGAAGTACTCCTAAACAAATTGAGTATTGGGCTAGACTTGGCAAAATTGCTGAAGAGAATCCAGATCTCCCTTTAGGATTCATTAAAGGTATTCTTATTGGTAAGGAGGAAGTCGTTGCGGGTGACTTATCTGAGTATGAATTCGGGTGATCGTTAAGCAAACGGGGCGTTTTAAACGAAGCATTAAAAAGCTACATAAAACTGAAAAACTAGCACTTGATAGCGCTGTACAGAAGATAATTGATAACCCTAGTATTGGAGAATTAAAAGTAGGTGACTTAGCAGGGGTACAGGTCTTTAAATACAAACATAAGTCCCTGCTCTACTTACTTGCTTATGTGTTTATTGAAGATGAACTTGTACTTACTTTTATTGAGCATGGGTCGCATGAGAATTTTTATAGGGACTTAAAGCGTTAACTCAACAACGGGGAGTTAAGAAATGGGGCTTAAAAACACGTGTCATGTCGAAGGCGGGTTTGCTGCGTGGCGTAAAGCAGAATATCGAATAGACGGTGTAGATAAGTAAAACGACAGCGCGTTTATATATCTTTTAAACGATTGTCGTGATATTTTCATAGTTTAAGAGCGGTCTTCGTATTTAGGAACAACTTTCGTTATGTTTGATATTGGTTTTTTAGAAATATGCTTGATTGGTGTGATTGCTTTGCTGGTGATTGGGCCAGAGAAGCTGCCGCGCGTTGCGCGTACAACGGGGCTTTGGATTGGTAAGGCTAAAGGCGCAATAAAAACGGTGAAGTACGATATTGATGAACAAATTCGAATGGATGAGATTCGAGCATCGACTGAACAAGTGACGAATTCTGTAAAAAATGAATTTAGCGAATCAATTGATGAGGTAGAAAGTTCTTTTAAAGAAGTTAAAGAGGAGCTTAATGAACGAGTTGACGAATTAAAAGAAAAATAGAGTTAAGTGCCTATTTTAAGTTAGATTAGTTTTGGATTGCACTGAACTCCTTTAGATAAATATTTCCCTTGTCCTTAATAAGTACTCTCAGCGTATGGGCTAAGCCACCGGTTACAGCCTTTTTAATATCAGTTTGGCGCTCCCAGTACTGAGCGTTTTGAGCTTTATCTAGGCGGTAAAGAGTCTCATTGCCTTTGTTGTAAACCAGGGAAATTACGACGCTATCAACAGGAAAGCTGGTGTTTGCTTTCGTAATACCTAGATTATCTGTAATGTTTACCTGCATATTCCCAGATGTTAAAACACACCCCAACTTAAAGATATCACACTGAGGTGGCGTTGATAATTTGTATATTCTTTGCTCGTTTGCTTTGTTCGCCACATAATAATCAGATGCTATATAGCCACCAACGATAAGAAAGGGGGCAAGTAATATAGCTAGTTTAGAGTGATTGCTTAGTTGCATGTTTGGAGCGTTATGCGGATATGCTTAGTAAAAAGGGCTCAGTTACAATACTATAGAGCCCTTGTTCAGAGTTATTTAGTTAGTGATTGTGTGCTGACCCTGAGCCAGCGGGGATACGGAAGTTTTCCACAAGCTGTTGAATATTCTCTGGGGCAGGGCCGGTTATTTTGCTGACGATGAAAGCAACAGAAAAATTAACGATAGCACCAACAACACCAAAGGCATTGGGGGAAATGCCCATAAACCAATTAGGTTGCATGTTACCCAAAAAGGCGGTGCCAGGAATAAACATAATGCCCTTGTGTTGAAACACGTATAGCATGGTTATGCCAATGCCTGAACACATGCCTGCAACAGCCGCATGACCGCTAATTTTTTTAGAGAAAATACCCATCATCAGAGCGGGAAATATTGATGAAGCCGCTAAACCAAAGGCTAAGGCAACCGTACCAGCGGCAAAACCGGGCGGATTAAGCCCCAAATAGCCCGACACTAATATAGCCAGCGTCATGATGATACGACTGGATAATAATTCGTTTTTCTCTGATATGTTGGGTGTCAGTACCCCTTTCATTAAGTCATGGGATATGGACGAAGAAATGGCTAACAACAATCCTGCAGCTGTGGATAGTGCGGCCGCTAGCCCGCCTGCTGCTACTAAGGCAATAACCCAGTTTGGCAAGTTAGCAATGGCGGGGTTAGCAAGCACCATGATATCTCTGTCGACTTTAACCATCTCATTTGTGTCGGCATTTGATGTGTACTGAATTTTACCGTCACCATTTTTATCTTCAAACTTTAGCAGCCCTGTCACTTCCCAATCCTTAAACCACTGTGGTCGTTCGTCATAAACCAGATTTTGGCCAGGCGTAGGCTCAATGGTGTTCATTAAATTCAATCGAGCCATTGCGCCAACTGCAGGTGCAACGGTGTAAAGTAAAGCAATAAAGACCAATGCATAACCTGCTGAAGCACGGGCAGCTTTAACGGAAGGGACCGTGAAAAATCGCATAATAACGTGTGGTAAGCCAGCTGTGCCAATCATTAATGATAGGGTGTAGGCAAACATATTAACGCTACTGCCTAACTTTGCTGTGGTGTACTCTTTAAATCCTAAGTCGGTGACGACCATATCGAGCTTGTCGAGCAAATAAACACCACTGCCATCAGCCATGGTGCTACCTAAGCCTAGTTGAGGTATAGGGTTACCCGTAAGGTGTAGCGAGATAAAGACAGCGGGGACGGTGTAGGCAAAAATTAATACGACGTATTGAGCGATTTGCGTGTACGTGATGCCCTTCATACCGCCCACAACGGCATACACCCACACGACGGCCATACCAATGCCTAAGCCAAGGCCATAATCAACCTCAAGAAAGCGAGAAAATGCGACGCCAACACCCTTCATTTGACCGATGATGTAGGTGAGTGAGGCAATAATTAAACAGGCCACTGCAACAATACGGGCAGATTTAGAATAATAACGATCGCCAATAAATTCTGGGACAGTGAATTTGCCGTGTTTACGTAAATACGGGGCAAGTAACATAGCAAGAAGTACGTAACCGCCAGTCCAACCCATTAAGAAAACTGAACCGCCATAACCTAAGAAGGAGATAAGGCCGGCCATAGAAATAAAGGAAGCAGCGCTCATCCAATCAGCGCCAATAGCAATACCATTAGCAACGGGTCCAACTCCCCCGCCCGCAGCATAAAATTCACTGGTAGATCCAGCGCGTGCCCACCATGCAATGGCAAAATACATGGCAAAAGAACCAAATACGGCAATATAGGTGAGTGTTTTTAAATCCATGTCCATTGGCTGGTTCTCCTACTCTTCTTCAACGCCATATTTGGCATCTAATTTGTTCATGGCATGTGAATAGTAAAATACTAGCGCAACGAAAACATAAATTGAGCCTTGTTGGGCAAACCAGAAACCCAATTTATAGCCGCCAAGGCGTATGGTGTTTAATTGTTCAACAAAGAGAAGTCCGCAACCGAATGAAACAATGAACCATATAATCAGGCACTTTATGATTAGCCGAATATTTTCTTGCCAATATGATGTGCTTTTTGTTGTCACGTTTTCTCCTTTTACGTGTGTTGTTTTCACGTGTTTATTATTGTTTTTGATAAAACCGACGTTAAGTCTACATGGTTTTTATTTGTTATTTAACTGGGTTTACTAGCACTTTAGAAGCATATAGCCCAATTTCGAATAATAACCACATTGGGATGGCTAATAGGGTTTGAGAAATTATATCGGGTGGTGTTAGTAGCATGCCAACGATGAATGTGCCTACAATGACATACGGCCTTTTTTCAGCCAATTTTGCAGGTGTGGTTGCCCCAGCTTTGACCATTAAGAACGTGGCGATAGGGATTTGAAAGGCTAACCCAAAGGCGAAAAATAGTGTTAGAACAAAGTCTAAATATTTGGTGATGTCGGTCATTACCGCAACACCTTCAGGTGCAGTAGCGGTTATAAATTGAAAAATAAGCGGTAAGACAACGTAATAGGCAAATACAATGCCTAAGTAAAACAGGAAGGTCCCAGCAGAAACAAGGGGTAGAGCTAAACGCTGTTCACGTTCATACAATCCGGGTGAAACAAATAGCCATATTTGATAAAAGATCCAGGGAATCGCGATGAAAAGCGACATCATTAGAGTTAATTTGAAGGGTGTTAAAAAGGGCGAAATAACTTCAATTGCCACCATACTTGTGCCTTCAGGCATATGCACAAGGAGAGGTTGCGCTAAATAAGCATATATATCGTTTGCAAAAGGTAGTGATGGAAGGAGAACAGCGAGGATGCCAAGTAATGCATAAATTAGGCGGGACCGAAGCTCTACAAGGTGTGATACAAGCGTTGCTTGTTGGTCAATTTCTGGTTCGCCGGAAGAGTTCTCACCGCTTGTTTCAGATGCCATGATGAAAAAAAGAATCGAGTTAGAGTAAAAGGTTAGTCTTTTTTGCTTTTCTCAGCGGAATCATCTTCTACAGATTGCTGATCTTCAGTGTTTGTTTCGGGTTTCTCGTCGCCTTCTTTCATAGCACCCTTAAACCCCTTAATGGCGCCACCTAAGTCACCACCTAAGTTTTTAAGCCGTTTCGTGCCAAATAACAATAAAACGATGACAAGAATAATAACCAATTGCCAAATACCAATGCCACCCATGTGTGTTCCTTTTAATAATGGTTAAGTAAGTGTTTATTCTATACCTTTCTATGTGTGATTTCAGCTCGAACGTGTTCAGGTGTTATCTGTAAAAATTAAGTTACTTAATCTAATTGGCCATCAAAAAAGAATTTAACAAGCTGGTTAAATGCATTTTTTTGCTCGATTTGAATCCAATGCCCACAATGATGAAAAACGTGTAATTGAGCATTTGGTATTCTTTCTGCCAAGTGGTATGCGTTATTCAGGGGAATAAAGTAGTCTTCGCGTGCGTGGGTGATTAACATTTGATGGGGGATATTGTTTAATTCATCATTGGATAGAACAAAGGCATCGATGCCTTTCTTAGTTCCTTCGTTAAACATGGCTTCAAACTGAAGCCGAACGTCGTCTTTCATCACGTTGTTAAAACGCTCTTCGGCAATTTTTGTAATATCGGGGCCTAATAAACTCGGATTAAAAAGAAACTTAGTAATTAAATACTCTAGTGCGGCTTGAGATGGGTCTTTGTAGAACTCCCAACCTTTAGTTAGGCCTTCTGTAGGTTCAAATGGTGCGCCTACAGGGCCCATAAGCACAGCCTTTTTAAAACGTTCAGGGTGCCTGTTTAGCAAGTGTAAGGTGACGCCACCACCCATTGAGTTGCCAACGATATGCGCTTGTTCGATACCTTTAGCATCTAACAAATCTATTTGTTGTTGAACCCAAATGTCAATCCATGGCTTGGTTCCATTGGGAGGCGAATCGTGTTGACTAAGGCCAAAGCCAGCAATATCAGGAGCAAGACAATGATAGTTTTTGGATAAAAAAGGCAGCGCAAACTGCCAGTTAGACATGGCGTTGGCGCCTGGTCCAGAGCCGTGTAGCAATAAAATAACGGTATCGTTATTCACACCGGTCTCATTTAAAAGCGTTTGAAAAGAACCTGTTTGAATATGTGATATTTGCATAGTTATTCCTATATTAAGAACGTGTTTCTTGAAAATAGCTAAGAAAGTTATTAAGGATAATAAGTAACTTTTAAGGAAAATAATACTCATATATTAGAAAAAGTGATTATTGTCCTTAATTGGTTTAATCTAGCTAACGATCGTTATAATAATATGTTTATAATCAATTAAATGTGTTTTGTTGAGTAAAGGAGAATTGATGTTCCCAACTGTAAATGCCCCAGAGACGATTAGGCGAAAGGTCAGTATTGTTACCCGCTTCACGACGCTACCCATATTGCTCTTTGCTACAACACCCGTTGTAGCGCACTTTTTAGGTGGTGGATATTGGTATTGGCTAACGGTGGCAGCGTTTGTTGTCTGTATGATTCTTGACCCCATTGTAGGTGACGACCCAATTAACGCACCGGCAGAAATGGAGGAAGAGCTAGTGCAATCCCTGTTTTACAGAGTGATGCTTTGGAGCTATATACCGGTTCAATTTTTAATAACGCTCTTTGCTTATTCTTTAATAACTAATACACCGATGGACATGTTTAGCGTATTGGGGGTTAGTTATCATCCATTGGGCCAAATGGAAATAATAGGCTTGGCGCTGTCGTTAGGTCTAGTGACAGGCTTTGGCGCTACACCTGCCCATGAGCTTTGTCATCATGGTAATCAGTTTGATCGTTTTATGGGTCAAGCATTGTTGACGCCG
>Ga0209633_10003962_pt1 | contig 13509 bp, 9 predicted proteins | sample Cruoilmetagenom1_FD_187290 | JGI IMG/M metagenome (GOLD analysis project Ga0209633, IMG submission 187290) | Oil polluted marine microbial communities from Coal Oil Point, Santa Barbara, California, USA - Sample 1 (SPAdes) (version 2) | ecosystem: Environmental > Aquatic > Marine > Oil seeps ... | reverse complement strand
GCGCTTGGCCATGATGCTCGAATAGTCGTCGATCTCACCTTCATAGCGCGCCACCAGCGCGTCGAGACCGATCCCGGCGGTGACCGCGAAGCCGCCCAGATAATCGGCGGCGCCGCTCTCCCGCGGTGCGGTGAAATCGGCCAGCGCATAATCGGGCCGCCCCGCCGGTTTCAAAAGCTGCTGACGCAGCGTGTGGATCGTCGCGCGGCGCTTGCGGCGATTGTCGTTGGCGAAGATCGCGATATCTTCCGCGCCGTCGCTGTTGGCCGGCCAGAAGCCGATCACACCGCGCGCGGTAAGCAGCCGGCCGTCGACGATCTCCTCGAGCATCGCCTGCGCGTCCTTGAAGAGATCGCGTGCGCTCTCGCCGACAACGCGGTCGTCGAGGATCTGCGGATAAACGCCCGCGAGCTCCCAGGCGCGGAAGAAGGGTGTCCAGTCGATGTGGGGCACGAGCTCCTCGAGCGGATAGTCGTCGAAGGTCTTCGTGCCGAGGAAACTGGGCTTGGGCGGGCGCGTCTCGTACCAGTCGAAATGCGCCTTGTGGACGCGCGCTTCCTCAAGCGAGCGCCGATCGCCTTCGCCGCTCTTGCCAGCATGGCGGCCGCGCAGCTTCTCGTATTCCTTGCCGGTCTGCCGCAGCAGGCGCTTGCGCGCGTTGTCGGCGACCAGCCGGCCGGCAATGCCGACGCTGCGTGAGGCGTCGAGCACATGGATCACGCCGCCATGATAATTTGGCTCGATCCTGACCGCGGTGTGGACCCGCGAGGTCGTCGCCCCGCCGATCAGAAGCGGAATGGTGAACCCTTCGCGCTCCATCTCGCGGGCGACATGGACCATCTCGACGAGCGACGGCGTGATCAGGCCCGATAGGCCGATCATGTCCGCGCCCTCGTCGCGCGCGGTCTTGAGGATGTCTTGCGCCGGCACCATGACGCCAAGATCGACAACGTCGAAGCCGTTGCACTGCAGGACGACGCCGACGATGTTCTTGCCGATGTCATGGACGTCCCCCTTGACGGTCGCCATGACGATCTTGCCCGCCCCCGCATTCTCGCCGGATTTGGCCTTTTCCTCCTCGATGAAGGGGATCAGATGGCCGACCGCCTTTTTCATCACGCGCGCCGATTTGACGACCTGGGGCAGGAACATCTTGCCCGAGCCGAACAGGTCGCCGACCACGTTCATGGCGTCCATCAGCGGCCCTTCGATCACCTCGATCGACCGGTCATAGGCACGACGCGCCTCCTCGGCATCCTCGACCACGAAGTCGGCGATGCCGTTGACTAGTGCGTGGGCGAGGCGCGCTTCGACGGTGCCCTCGCGCCAGGCCTGGTCGTCGGCGGCATCCTTCGATTTGCCCTTGGCCTGATCGGCGACCTCCAGCAGGCGTTCGGTGGCGTCGGGCCGACGGTTCAGCACGAGATCCTCCACGCGTTCGCGCAGATCGGGCGCGATATCGTCGTGGACCGCGAGCTGGCCGGCGTTGACGATGCCCATATCGAGACCCGCCCGGATGGCGTGGTAGAGGAAGACCGAGTGGATCGCCTCGCGCACCGGATTGTTGCCGCGAAACGAGAATGAGAGATTGGAGATGCCGCCGGAGACCTTGGCGCCGGGCAGCGTATCCTTGATCCGCTTGGTCGCCTCGATGAAGGCGACGCCGTAATCGTCGTGCTCCTCGATGCCGGTGCCGATCGCCAGGATGTTCGGGTCGAAAATGATGTCTTCGGGCGGAAACCCGACCTGCTCGGTGAGGATGCGATAGGACCGCTCGCAAATTTCCAGCTTCCGGTCGGCGGTGTCGGCCTGGCCGGTCTCGTCGAAGGCCATAACCACCAGCGCCGCGCCGTATCGCCGCACCAGCCGTGCCTGGTGGATGAATGCGTCCTCACCTTCCTTGAGGCTGATCGAGTTCACGATCGGCTTGCCCTGCACGCATTTAAGGCCGGCCTCGATGACTGCCCAGTCGGACGAGTCGATCATCAGCGGAACCCGGCTGATATCCGGTTCGGCGGCGATCAGGTTGAGGAAGGTCACCATCGCGGTCTTGGCGTCGAGCAGGCCTTCATCCATGTTCACGTCGATGATCTGGGCGCCGTTCTCGACCTGCTGGCGCGCCACCAGAAGCGCTGCCTCGTAGTCGTCGGCCATGATCAATCGGGCAAACCGCGCCGAGCCCGCGACGTTGGTCCGCTCGCCGATATTGACGAAGGAGGCCGTCGGCCCGCCGGGCCCATCGGCGGGATCGGCAACCGACGGCGCCTTGATCTGTTCGGTCACGCGCGCCTCCGCCTCATGCCAGCTCGAACGCTTCGAGCCCGGCCAGCCGCATATGCGGCGCGATCACGGGCGGTCGCCGCGGCGCCTTGCCCGCCACCGCCTCGACGATCGCCGTGATATGCGCGGGCGTGGTGCCGCAGCAGCCACCGACGATATTGACCAATCCCGCCTCGGCCCATTCGCCGAGATGTTTGGCGGTCATCTCTGGAACCTCGTCATAGTCGCCCATGTCGTTGGGCAGTCCGGCATTGGGATGCGCGCTGACCGGGACCTCGGCAACACGCGATAGTTCCACCAGATAGGGCCGCAACTGTTCGGCGCCCATCGAGCAGTTGAGGCCGACCGCGAGCGGCCGGGCGTGGCGGACCGCATGCCAAAACGCCGCAATCGTCTGACCCGAAAGCGTGCGGCCCGACTGGTCGGTGATCGTGCCGGAGACGATGAGCGGTATCGGCTCGCCGCGGTCTTCGGCCAGCGCGTCAACTGCGAAGATCGCGGCCTTTGCATTCAATGTGTCGAACACCGTTTCGATCAGCAGAATATCGGCCCCGCCGGCAACAAGCGCTTCGGCCGTCTCGCGGTAGGCGTCGCGCAGCTCATCGAAGCTGACATTGCGAAAGCCCGGATCGTCAACATCGGGCGAGATCGAAGCGGTCCGGTTGGTCGGCCCCATCGCGCCGGCGACGAAGCGGGGTCGCTCGGGCGTGCTCCGCGTCACCGCATCGGCGACCGCCCGGGCAAGCCGTGCGCCCTCCTGATTGATCTCCGCGACGACCGCGCTGGTGCCGTAGTCAGCCTGGGCAATCGTCGTTGCATTGAATGTATTTGTCGACAGGATATCGGCGCCCGCTTCCAGAAAGCTGCGGTGAATATCCGCAACCATATGCGGTTGCGTCAGGTTGAGGAGGTCGTTGTTGCCTCTGAGATCGGAGGCGTGATCGGCGAAGCGGTGGCCGCGATACTCCGCCTCCTCAAGTCCGCGCTCCTGGATCATCGTGCCCATTGCGCCGTCGAGCACCAGGATGCGGTCGCCGAGCAGCGCTTCCAGCGTCTCGCGGCGCTCGGCAGGCGAAGCGGTGTAGATCATGGCCGTGCTTGCCCCGCGCGCATCAGGCTTCGGCTGCGACGGGCAGCGCCGCCTCGGCCCGGCGCAGGCCGAGCATGTGACAGATCGCGAAAGTCAGGTCGGCGCGGTTGAGGGTGTAGAAGTGAAACTCGTCTACACCGGATGCTTGCAACGCACGGCACTGCTCGGCGGCGATGCTCGCGGCCACCAGCTTGCGCGTCGCTTGGTCGTCGTCGAGCCCCTCGAACTGATCTGCCATCCAGGCCGGCACGGCCGCCCCGCACGCCTTGGCGAAGCGCGCGACGGTGTGAAAATTGGTGACCGGCAGGATGCCGGGCACGATCGGAACCTCGATGCCGGCGCGCCGCGCCTTCTCAAGAAAGCGCAGATAGTCGCTGCTTTCGAAAAAGAACTGGGTAATCGCCCGGGTCGCCCCGGCATCGACCTTGCTCTTCAGGTTGTCGAGATCGGCGGTGGCGCTGGGCGCCTCGGGATGGACCTCGGGATAGGCGGCGACGCTGATCTCGAAGTCGGCGACCCGGCGCAGCCCGGACACAAGATCGGCGGCATAACGATACCCTTCGGGGTGCGGCTCGTATCCTGCACTGCCCTCCGGCGGGTCACCGCGCAGCGCCACGATATGACGCACGCCGGCCTCCCAATAGCGCCGGGCGACCGCGTCCACGTCAGCGCGAGAGGCGCCGACGCATGTCAGGTGCGCAGCCGGCTCAAGCTCGGTCTCGCGACGGATCCGCTCCACCGTTGCGTGGGTGCGCTCGCGGGTCGAGCCGGCCGCACCGTAGGTCACCGAGACGAAACGAGGCGCCAATGGTGACAGGCGCTCGATCGCCGCCCAAAGCTGGGCCTCCATCGCCGCCGAATTGGGTGGAAAAAATTCAAATGATGCTTCGATACGGCGCGTATCACCGCTCCTCGCCATCGTGCTTTGCCCTTCAAGGCGGCGGCCGCCGCCGGTTGCTGCACCCACCCGTGCTTCTTGCGCCTGTTCACACCGGCCGAACGAGTTTCCATTGTTGGGCAGTAGCCCAACCATCCGCTGATTGCAAGCCCGCCCATCGGACACGATCATCCCGAATAGGATATCGACCGCGCCAGCATTCCCGGCCAACGGAGACCTGACAGAAATAAGGTCCCGGTTTTGTCCGAGATCAAGCTGCGATTTGGGGGCATGCACGCGACTGCGACCTTTTTGCAACTTGATTGACTGGATAGTCACGCCAATGGCTGATCGGCGTTGGCAAAGCGAATCGGCCTATGGTACGGGGTCAACTGTGCTTGAGAGGGCCGCGAGGAGCGCATCTGCTGCTAATCTGGGGAGATCAAGCAAAGGCAGTCTGCGCATGTTCGGGGAATGGTGACCGCCGGTCGACATGGGGTTGACGCAGGCGTTTGGGGAGCGATGATGGGGCCGAGCCGCGATCGAACGACGGTTCGCGCGGCTCGTGTCGTTTGAAAAGAGGTCGGTGATCGATTGATACACGGTGATCCGTCGATGACGAACACCATCGCCGCCGGCCATGGGACCGGATTGAGAGTGCGGGGAGCACTCAGGGTCACGGTCATCCTGCTGGGCGTGCTGGCAATTGGCGCCTGCGCGCCGGTACCCAAAGATCCCGAAGCGCTGAGGGCCTATAAAGAGGCCAACGATCCGCTTGAGCCGACCAATCGTAAAATATTCGAATTCAACATGGCGCTGGACCGCAACGTCATGAAGCCGGTCGCCAAGGCGTATCGCAAGACGTTCCCCGCCTTCGTTCGGAACAGCATTCGCAATTTCCTCGACAACGCCGCCTTCCCGCAAACCTTCATCAACGACGTGCTGCAGGGCAAACCGGGCCGAGCGGCGGAAACCGCAATGCGCTTTTTCGTCAACACCGTCGCCGGCGTATTCGGCTTCTTCGATGTCGCCGCGCAATACGGGCTTGAAGCACACAAGGAGGATTTCGGTCAGACCCTTGCCGTCTGGGGCGTGACCGAGGGACCCTATCTGATGATCCCGTTCCTGGGACCGCACAATGCCCGGCACGCCGCCGGCCGGGTCGGAGACAAGCTTCTCGATCCTTTGACCTATGTGGCGCCAGGCGGCTGGCAGTACCGGGTTGCCTCCATCACCTCGACTATCGTGAACATCGTCGACCGCCGTTCACGCGGCATAGAGGCTCTGGAGGATCTTGAGCGAAATTCGCTCGATCTCTACGCCACGATCCGTAGTCTCTACCGCCAAAACCGGGCCTCGGAAGTCCGCGACGGCGCGCCCGCCAAGATCACGGTTCCGGAGATTGTCGAGTAGCAGCCGTCCGCTCCATTTTGCCCGCCGCCGCCGCGCAGGACGGCTCGCCAGCTAGGCGCGGTCGGGGCATACTTCGCCGCGCAAAGAACAACCAGGAAATGGGATGAGGGCGGACATGACGGCTTCACGGATATCGGCACGGATTATTTGGGTGGGCCTTGTTGCACTGGCGCTGATGGTGGCCGCCGCACCGCGCGCGGTTCAAGCGCAGTCGGCAGCCGATGCGCAAGAGCTGGTGCAGGCGCTCGCCAATCGAGCGCTGGAAATCCTGGCCGACAAATCGATGACCAAAGCCGACCGCGAAACCGAGTTCGCAAAGCTCTTCATCAACAACTTCCACACCCGCTCGATCGGCGTCTTCGTGCTCGGCCGCCATTGGCGACGCGCGACCGCGGCCCAGCGCAAGGCATATCTCAACGTCTTTGAGCGCTTCATCGTGAAGACCTACACCGTGCGTCTACGCCAATACGCCGGCGAGAAGTTCCGCGTGCGGCGCGCCACCGGCCCCGACAACGGCGCCTTTGTGGTGGAAAGCGTGATCCTGCAGAAAAGCCGCCCCTCGATCCCGCTGCGCTGGTCGATCCGCCGGGCCAGCACCGGCTTGAAGATCGTCGACGTGGTGATCGAGAACCTCTCCATGGCCCAGACCCAGCGCGCCGACTTCGCCGCCATCCTGCGCCGGCGCGGTTCGGTTGATGGGCTGATCAAGGCGCTCGAAGAAAAAATGCGGAGCCTCGACCGCGGCTGAGCAGGCAAGTAAGCGCCAATATCGGCAGGATTGACCGCCCGGACCACATATGCCGGATCGCAAAAGCGGCCGAGACCCCGCCCCCTACGCCCGCAGCTTCTTGTACTTGATGCGGTGGGGGCGGTCGGCCTCCTCGCCCAGGCGTTTCTTGCGGTCGGCCTCGTAGTCCTGGTAGTTGCCCTCGCACCAGACGGCCTGGCTGTCGCCCTCGAAGGCCAGGATGTGGGTGGCGATGCGGTCGAGGAACCAGCGATCATGGCTGATGATCATCGCCGAGCCGGCGAAGGCCAGCAGCGCTTCCTCCAGCGCCCGCATCGTGTCGACGTCGAGATCGTTTGTGGGTTCATCGAGCAATAGTAAGTTCGCGCCCGACTTCAGCACCTTGGCCAGATGCACACGGTTGCGCTCACCGCCGGAGAGCTGGCCCACCTTTTTCTGCTGGTCCGAGCCGCGAAAGTTGAAGCCAGAGACATAGGCGCGAGATGGCACCTCGCGCTTGCCGAGTTCGATCAGCTCGTTGCCGTCTGATATCTCCTCCCACACCGTGCGATCGCCCTCGAGCGAAGCGCGCGACTGGTCTACATAGCCGAGCTTCACTGTCTCGCCCGTCGTCAGAGATCCGGCATCCGGCGTCTCCTCGCCCGCGAGCATGCGGAAGAGCGTCGTCTTGCCTGCGCCGTTGGGGCCGATGATGCCGACGATGGCGCCGGGTGGCAGCAGGAAGCTCATATCCTCGATCAGCAGGTTGTCGCCGTAAGCCTTGCCGACCCCCTTGGCATCGACCACAACGTCGCCGAGACGTGGGCCGGGCGGGATCGAGATTTGAACGTTTTCCGGCGCTTTGTCGTTGGCTTCGGCGAGCAACGCATCGTAGCGGTTGATACGCGCCTTCTGCTTGGCCTGGCGCGCGCGCGGGCTCTCGCGGATCCATTCAAGCTCGTGTTGCAGCGTTCGCTGGCGCGCGCCTTCCGACTTGGCTTCCTGCGACAGGCGCTTTTCCTTCTGCTCAAGCCAGGAGGAATAGTTGCCCTGCCATGGAATGCCCTGGCCGCGGTCGAGCTCCAAAATCCATCCAGCCACATTGTCGAGAAAGTAGCGGTCGTGGGTCACCGCGACGACGGTGCCGGGATAGTCATCAAGGAAGCGCTCCAGCCAAGCGACCGATTCCGCGTCCAGGTGGTTGGTCGGCTCGTCGAGCAGCAGCATGTCGGGACGCTGGAGCAGGAGGCGCGCCAGTGCGACGCGCCGCCGCTCGCCGCCGGAAAGCTTGGCGACCTCGGCCTCGCCCGGCGGGCAGCGCAGCGCGTCCATCGCAACCTCGATGGTGCGGTCGAGGTTCCAGGCATCCGCCGCCTCGATCTGTTCCTGAAGCGCCGCCTGCTCCTCGATGAGGGCGTTCATCTCATCCTCGCTCAGCTCCTCGCCGAAGCGCGCGTTGACCGCCTCGAAACGGTCGAGCAGCGCCTTGGTCTCGGCCACGCCCTCCAGCACGTTGCCGGCGACGTCCTTATTCGGATCAAGCTCGGGCTCCTGGGGCAGGTAGCCAATCTTGAAACCGTCGGCCGCCCAGGCCTCGCCGATGAACTCCTCGTCGAGCCCCGCCATGATCTTCAAGAGCGTCGACTTGCCCGAGCCGTTGAGACCAAGCACACCGATCTTGGCGCCGGGATAGAAGCTCAGCCAGATATTCTTCAGCACCTGGCGGCCGCCCGGATAGACCTTGCCGAGGCCTTTCATGACGTAGACGTATTGCGGGTTGGACATGGGCTCGCGCGGGTCCTTCGTGTTCTCGGGATCGCGCCGTTCATACGCTTTGGCCCCGGCCCACGCAATCGCCGTGCGACCGCCATCGGTTATGCGCCGTGCGGGACCGACGCATTCACGCGGCCTCGGGCAATTGACATATCGGGAGGCCGGTCTACTTCGACGAGATGGACACCAGCGAACGGGAGACGACGATGGAACCAGGCATGATGGCGGCGCGACCAAATGCGAACCATGGAGCGAGCCAGTGACGCTCGACCCAGACGTTCAGGCGATCCTTGCCGAGCTTGACGAGCGCCGCGAGCGCGACCGCGAAGCGTTCAAGAAAGACAGCTTCGACGCCGATAAGGCAGCCCTTGCGGCCGGGCCCGAAACGGCCGGCCTGCTCAATCTGATGATCCGGATGACCGGCGCCATACACATCGTCGAGGTCGGCACCTCGATGGGCTACACCGCGCTTTGGCTGGGCGAGGCCGCGCGCGCCACCGGCGGTCATGTCATCGGCACCGAGGCGCTGGAAGCCAAATGTTCCATCGCCAACGATTACATCGCCCGTGCCGGGCTGTCAGACATCGTCGAGGTGCGCCCGGGCGACGCCAAGGCGAGCGTCGCCGCGATCGAGGGGCCGCTCGATCTGGTTTTCATCGATGCCTGGAAGACGGACTACATCGACTTTTTCGACATGCTACTGCCAAAGATGCGCCTCGGCGGCGCCATCGTCGCCGACAACATTACCTTCCCCGAAAGCAATGCCGAGGTGATGGCGGAATACATGGCTCATGTGCGCGGCAAAGCCAACGTTCGCAGCGATCTGGTGACCATCGGCAACGGGATCGAGGTCTCGGTGCGGATCGCCTGAGCTAGGCCGCGCCGCCCACCGTGCTTTCCGGTTGGCGATGCACCCGCTGATGGCGCTGTGCCCCGTTCCCCGTCAAGCGTCCTTGCGAACCGGAAAGGGGCCGCTGCCCAGGCTGCGGGGATCGCGGGCGGTCCACTTGCCGTTCTCGACCGCGAGGCAGAAACCCTGGAGCGCATTGTTGAAGGCAGCAGGCTCCTCAAGATTGATGGCGTGGCCCGTCTTGGGCACAACCCAGAGACCGGAGGTTGGAATAGTGCGCTTGAGGAACAGGTTGACCTCCAAGCAGGGATCGTCCTCATCGCCCACGGCGAGCAGCACCGGCACGTTGAGCTTCGACAGCTCAGCCTCGAAGTCGTAGAGCGAGGGGCGCCCACCTTGATAGTTGCGCACGGTGAGCGCGGCGCCTTCCGCCGAATGCTCCTCCAAATACCCATTGAACTCCGCCCAACCACGCGCATCCTTGTTCTGCAATTGCACCCGGTTCGGCGAGAGCGACAGGGTCGGCGCCACCGCCTGCATGCCGTCCTTCAGAAAGCGCACAGCGAGCGCGTCGGCCTGTTTCTTGAACTCCGCCTGCCCTGCCTTGGGCGAGCCTGAGCCGCCACTCGCCAGCACCAGACCCAGCGTGCGGTCGGGATGGATGAGCCCGAATTGCAACGCCGCGTAGGCGCCCATGGAAAGACCCACGAGGTAGGCGCGCTGCTCTCCAAGGTGATCCAGCACTGCCCGAATATCGTCCACGAACATCTCGTAGCCATAAGCCGCCGGGTCCTGCGGCACATCTGAGGGCGGGTAACCGCGCGCATTCACGGCGATACACCGGTGGGTGCGGGAAAAGAAACGCAGCTGCGTCTCCCAGCTTCGGAAATCGGCGGCGAATTCGTGAAGAAACACGATCGGCGTTCCGGTCCCGGCTTCCTCGAAGTAGAGCTTGACGCCGTTGTTGTCTGCGTAGGGCATTGGCTCCGCGCCTTCCTATCCGTGTGGGTGTGGGTGTGAGTGTGGGTCTGCACTGGAACGGTGCGGGCGACGGTTTTACCCCGGTGTTATCAGAACTCGGTAACGAGAATACGCCGGGCTCAGCGGCCTTTGAAGACCGGCCGGCGCTTCTCGGCAAAGGCCTTGCGGCCTTCGGCGAAGTCCTCGCTGTCGAAACAGCGCCCGATCGCGAACTCGACCGCGCCCAGGTCCTGCCGGTCGGGCGGCAACAGGATGTCGTTCACTGCCCGCTTCGCAGCGGCGATGGTCAAGGGCGCGTTTTCGCCGATCGTCTCCGCCGTGGCACGCACCTCATCGGCGAGGGTGTCGACAGCGACCACCCGGTTCACCAACCCAATGCGCCAGGCTTCGGCGGCGTCGTAGTTTCGCCCGGTGAAAAGGATCTCTTTGGTGTAGGCGGGACCGACAACGTCGACCAGCCGCTTGACGCCGTCCTGCGGATAGCCGAGGCCGAGCCGCGCTGCCGGAATGCCCATGCGGGCATCGTCTGCCGCGAACCGAAGGTCGCAGCAGAGCGCCACCGCGAGCCCGCCACCGATGCAGTAGCCGCGGATCATTGCAATCGTGGGCTTGGACGCATCACGCAGGCGCGTGAATGCCGTTCCCGCTACCGAGCGATAATCCTCGTTAGCCGCCGCGGAGGCGCGGCGCTCGTCGAACTGCGATATATCGGCGCCGGAGATAAAGGCCTGTACGCCCACACCCCGCAGCACGATGGCCTTCACCTCGGGATCGGCCTCATGCGCCGCCAGGACTTCGGGCAGGGCCTGCCACATCTCGTACGACATGGCATTGTGACGGTGAGGCCGGTCGAACGTGACCCAGCCGATCACCCCCTGCGCGGCGCCGGTAACACGCCCCGCATCGCTGCCCCGCTCAGCCGGCATCAAACCACTCCCTGTTCGTGAAAGCCCGCGATCTCGCCGTCATCGTAACCGAACTCGTGCAGAATCTCATCGGTGTGCTCGCCGCGCTCCGGTGCAGCGGAATGGATCCTGCTCGGCGTGCGGCTGAGATGCACCGGCTGGCCCACGACGTGGATCTCCCCCAACGCATCGGACCGCACGGGCGTTGCGATCCCCGTGTGCTTGACCTGCTCGTCGGCGAAAACCTGGTCGATGGTGTTGATCGGCCCGCATGGCACCCCGGCCGTGTTCAGCAAGTCGACAAGGCCGTGGCTCGTGTGCTGCTTGGTCACCTCGCCAAAGGCCGCATTCAGCGCCTTGCGGTTTTTCGAGCGCGCCTCGCCGGTGGCGTAGTCGGTGTCGTCGACCAGTTGCGACAGACCCAGCACCTCGCACAGCCGCCGCCACATCGCCTCACCCACGGCGGCGATATTGACGTGGCCGTCGCTGGTCGGAAAGACGCCGGTCGGGATGCTGGTCGGATGATCGTTGCCGGCCTGCCCCGGCACCTCGCCCGCCATGAGCCAGCGCGCGGCCTGGAAATCGAGCATCGAGATTTGCGCCTCCAGCAGCGAGGCACTGACCCATTGGCCTTCGCCCGAGGCTTCGCGTTCGAGGAGCGCGATCAGGATGCCGATGGCGCAGGTGAGCCCGGCACTGAGGTCAGCCACCGGTATGCCCGCGCGGACCGGGCCCTGTCCGGGCAGTCCGGTAACCGACATGAGCCCACCCATGCCTTGCGCCACCTGATCGAAACCCGGGCGCGTACGATAAGGGCCGTCCTGACCGAAGCCCGAAATGCTGGCATGGACGAGGCGCGGATTGACCGGTTTCAAACTCTCGTAATCGATGCCGAGCCGGTGCTTCACCTCCGGGCGATAATTCTCCACCAACACATCGGCCTTGGCCACGAGGCGATGCAGGATCGCGATCCCGCCGGGATGCTTCAGGTTGAGCGTGAGGCTGCGTTTGTTGCGGTGGAGGTTCTGAAAGTCCGATCCGTGCCGCGGTCCACCGCCGGCCTGGCCTGGCTGGACAGCTACAGGGGTTTCGATCTTGATGACCTTCGCGCCCCAGTCGCCGAGTTGGCGGACAGCCGTCGGCCCCGAGCGCACTCGGGTCAGGTCGAGCACCGTGAAGCGATCGAGAGCTGCCATCGGAACCACCACCGTTGGATCAAGACGGACCTGCGGGGCCGGCCAATCGCCGGCCCGATACGTTAGCGCGTGCGGCCAGCCATGTCACAGGAGCCGCAAGGGCGCGGCAAACACGATTGCGGCCATCGATTTGTGCGACAATACCCCGATAATCAGGGCCAGAGGCCGAAACGCGAGGATCGGGCGCTGCTCAACACCACGATCGACAAGCTGCTCCAACCGTCGATGCGCAAGCGGGCCGGAGAAACCGCGCTGGTCTACAACGACCGGCAATACAATTATGCCGAACTCGACCTGGCCATCGACAACATCGCCGCCGGACTCACGGGGATCGGGATCGGCCAAGGCGATCGGGTGACGCTCTACGCGCAGAACAGCGACGAATGGGTCATCGCCTACTTCGCCGTGTCGCGGGCGGGCGGTGTGGTCAATCCGATCAATGTCATGCTGACGCCCGAAGAGGTCGCCTATGTGGTCAAGGACTGCGGCGCCAAGGCGCTGATCACGACCGCCGAGCGCGGCGCACCGATCCTGTCTTTGAAATCGGACTCCGACCTCAACGAGATCGTCTGCCTGGGCCCGGACAATCTCAACGGCACAGTTCCTTACAACGATCTGCTGACGATGGGCGCGAAACCGAACCGGGCCGCGGAGCCTGACCCCGACGACCTTGCCGTCATCTGCTACACCTCCGGCACTACCGGACACCCCAAGGGGGCGATGCTGAGCCACCGCAACGTGACTTGCAGTGCCGCCGTGCTCGCGGCGATGAACATCCGCACTGCGCACGACGTCCAGCTGCTCGCCCTGCCATGCGCCCACGTGTATGGCGCGGCAGCGATGATGGGAACCTTCATGGTCGGCGGGCAACTCATCCTCCAGGAACGGTTTGATGTGGCGAGCTTTTTCGCCGCCGTCGACCGCTACAGGCCGACGATCCTCGATGGTGTGCCGACCATGTACATGCTGATGCTTGCCGACGAAGGCTTTGCCGACCACGACTTCTCGGCACTCACCCGCGTGATCGTCGGCGGTCAGTCGATGCCGGTGGCCAAGATGGCCGAATGGGAGGAGCGCGCCGGCTGCCCGATGTTCGAGCTCTGGGGCATGACCGAGCTGGCAGGCCCCGGCGTCATGTCGCATGTCTATGGCGAGAACCGGCACGGCTCGATCGGCATCGCCTGCACGGGCAATGAAGTGCGGATCGGCGATGCCGAGGACGCCTCCCAGACCATGCCCAACGGCGAAGTCGGCGAGCTGATGGTCAAGGGCCCGCTGGTCATGATGGGCTATTACGGCAACGAAGCCGCGACCGCGGAGACGATTGAGCCCGACGGCTGGCTGCACAGCGGCGATCTCGCCCGCCAGGACGACGACGGCTACGTCTATATCGTCGACCGAAAGAAGGACATGAGAC
>Ga0209633_10003961_pt1 | contig 13512 bp, 11 predicted proteins | sample Cruoilmetagenom1_FD_187290 | JGI IMG/M metagenome (GOLD analysis project Ga0209633, IMG submission 187290) | Oil polluted marine microbial communities from Coal Oil Point, Santa Barbara, California, USA - Sample 1 (SPAdes) (version 2) | ecosystem: Environmental > Aquatic > Marine > Oil seeps ... | reverse complement strand
CAGCCGGGCAATGGCATTAACACTTGGTTTGGCCTGATGCACAGTCGCCTGAACAAGGCGTTTTTTGATGATGAGCTTCGGTTGCACGTTAGTTTATTGCCTCGTCTTATGATCGCAGTAAAAATTTAATACAATTTATAAGGGAAAAACCTTTAGAAAAATTTAGCGACAATCAGATCTCCAGGGGTTCCCAAAAATATTAAAGGCTCGTACAGATATTGATGGAGCGTATAATATTTGATCTTGCATTTAGTCGCATTTGAATGCAAAAGCGGCTCCACATGTGAGCTTGTCTTGAAAGAGGTCAGCTCATTTATTCAAACTAGTTTATCTTACCCGCGTCGTATGCGGTGATTGAGAGGCAGCCGGCTTAAACCCGCGCTGATATAATGAATGTCCAAATCCCCTTCACAGATCCAGCTTAAATTTCCAGACGGCAATGCCCGCGAATATGACGCAGGCATCACCGGGCTTGAAGTTGCGGCCAGCATTTCAAAATCATTGTCCAAGAAGGCATTGGCCTTCTCCCTTGATGGCGAGCTCAAGGACCTTGCCGACCCGATCAATGGTTCGGGCGAGCTCAAGCTGATCATGCGCGAGGACGACGAGGCGCTCGAACTCATCAGACACGATGCCGCTCATGTTATGGCAGAGGCCGTGCAGCAGCTTTGGCCCGGCACGCAAGTGACAATTGGCCCAACTATCGAGAACGGTTTTTATTACGACTTTGACCGCGAAGAGCCGTTCAAGCCTGAAGAGCTTGCCAAAATTGAAAACAAGATGCGCCAGATCATCAAGCGCAACGAAAAATTCATCAAAGAGATATGGTCCCGCGACGACGCCATCAAACATTTCAAGGCTGAGGGCGAACATTTCAAGGTCGAGCTCATTGAAGCGATACCGGAAGATGACGAGGTTCGCATTTATAAGCAGGGCAAGTGGCTCGACCTTTGTCGCGGACCGCATTTGCCTTCCACAGGCAAAGTCGGCACAGCGTTCAAATTGATGAGCATTGCGGGTGCCTATTGGCGCGGAAATTCCGACAATCCAATGTTACAGCGGATTTACGGTACAGCCTGGGCAGATGAGAAAGGTCTCAAAGCCCATCTTCATATGCTTGAGGAAGCTGAAAAACGCGATCATCGGCGATTGGGACGCGAGATGGATCTCTTCCATTTCCAGGAAGAGGCCCCGGGTTCAGTTTTCTGGCACTCAAAAGGTTGGACGCTTTTTCAGGCACTCATCAATTATATGCGCCGCATGCAGGAGAACGCCGGTTATATCGAGGTCAATTCCCCCGATATGATGGAGCGCACGCTTTGGGAAACATCGGGTCACTGGGAGAAGTTCGGCGAGAACATGTTCACAACCGTGACACCTGACGAGCGGGTATATTGCTGTAAACCAATGAATTGCCCGGGCCATGTTCAGATTTTCAAAAACGGGTTGAAGTCTTATCGCGACCTTCCTCTTAGAATTGCAGAGTTCGGAAAAGTTCACCGCTATGAGCCATCGGGCGCCCTGCACGGTCTCCTTCGGGTGCGGCATTTTACGCAGGACGACGCCCATATTTTCTGCACAACGGAGCAGATTACGGAAGAATGCGTCAAGATCAACGAGCTGATGTTATCCATTTACAAAGATTTCGGTTTCGAAAATGTCGTCATCAAATTTTCCGACCGGCCTGAAAAGCGTGTTGGTTCCGACGAGGTTTGGGATCAGGCGGAAGAGGCGCTTAAAATAGCCGTTGAAGCAGCTGGTCTCGAATATGAACTCAACGAAGGTGAGGGGGCCTTTTACGGTCCCAAGCTCGAATATGTCCTGCGCGACGCCATTGGTCGTGACTGGCAGTGTGGCACAACTCAGGTCGATCTTAATTTACCGGGGCGACTTGGTGCTTTTTACATTGGAGCGGATGGCGAAAAGCATGTGCCGGTGATGGTCCACCGCGCCATGTTCGGCTCATTGGAGCGTTTCCTTGGCATACTTATTGAGCAGCATACCGGGCATTTCCCGCTTTGGTTGGCACCCGTACAGATTATGGTTTGCCCGATCGTATCTGATGCCGATGACTACGCCGTCAAGGTAGCGAGAGCCTGTAAAAAGGCAGGGTTGCGCGTTGAAACGGATCTGCGCAACGAGAAAATCAACTACAAGGTGCGCGAGCATTCGGTTGGCAAAGTGCCGGTCATTATGGTGGTTGGCAAGCGCGAGGCTGAGGAAAACACGGTCTCGATCCGGCGGCTTGGCTCGCAGGATCAATCGGTTATGTCGCTGGATGAAGCCATAAAGTCACTTGATGCCGAGGCGGTCGCACCGGACCTGACCTGACGGACGAGCCCAGGTTTTGGGTTCGCGCGCGGCAGCAGCCGTGAATTCACACCCGGCCCTGGCAGCCGTAAGAGAATATCGCCATGGCCAGTGCCATCAGGAAGCTGGCAAACAGAAATGGAGCACCCGGAAAATAAATGGGTGCGCCCGGGCTTGAGAAATAACCAAAGAGCTGAGTCATAAGAAGTGGACTGATAATCAGCGTAATACCCATGACGCTGGTGAGCGCACCTTGTAATTCGCCCTGGGCATTATCGGGGATAAGATGCGATATGACGCCTGTGAGTGCGGGCGTAATGATCGCACCAAAAACGGTGAGCGGCATGGCGGCGTAAAGCATCCAGCCTTTTGTCGCGAACGCAATGATCCATAGCCCGATAATGCTGACTAAAAAACCGAGTATCACGGTTTTCTTTTCACCGATGGCACGTAAAACGGGCCCCATTAAAATTCCCTGAACCACAGCAAATCCAACACCAACCGCCGCCAGCGATAATCCGACCTCAGCCGTGCTCCAGCCAAAGGATTCCTTGGTGAAATAGGCCCAGATGGCGGGATAAACAAAATGGGCGACATTGAAAATAAAGATCGCCAGAAAGAGCGATGCAATGCCGGGGAATTTCTTTAATTGCCGCGCGACACCCAGCGGGTTGGCGCGGCTCCAGTCAAATGAACGTCGGTTTTTGTGCGCGAGCGATTCCGGCAGGACGAATAGCCCGTATAAGAAATTCAAGGCAGCAATTCCAGAAGCCACGAAAAAAGGCACGCGCGGGCCATACTCTCCCGCAATACCGCCAACAACAGGGCCGATGACGAAACCAAGCCCAAAAGCCGCGCCAAGCATGCCAAAGTTTTTCGCCCGGTCCCCGCGTGTCGAAATATCGGTCATAAATGCATTTGCCGTAGAGCGCGTGGCCCCGGCAATGCCCGCGATAGCGCGCCCGATAAAAAGTATCCAGAGTGAGGGGGCAAACCCCATGATAATATAGTCAATGGCCAGCACCCCCAGCGACGCCAGAAGAACGGGCCTGCGCCCAAACACGTCCGAGATATTGCCAACCGTTGGCCCAAAACCAAATTGCATGAGCGCGAAGACAAATGAGAGATAGCCGCCCCAGAACGCCGCTGCACTTATTGGCAAATCCGTGAGCTCAACCAAAAGGTCCGGCATGACCGGCATGATGATGCCGATACCAATGGCATCAATCAGTACCGTGAAGAAGATGAAGGTCGCAGCATGGCGACTAACGGAAACCGGGGCATCGCTGCGTGAGGTATCATCGCTATCGCGCTTAACTTCTTTTTGCAATGTCTGAACTTTCCATGATCACAAACAACGAAGATCCACGCGATTAAAGAAGCGGGTGTCAGCAAATGTCCATCGTAAAATCCGCGGTTCATATGATAATGTCGTGAAGCCCTGGTCACCCACGCCCCCGACAACCCCCGACAACCATAGGTAAATACCGCCTGTCCAAGCGCTCTAATGGCGCGTGCAAACAAAAAAGGTACCCCCGGAAAATAATCCGATCATAGCTGATGGGTTGATTTCATATGGCGAACGAGTTGTGAAATCCGTCTCAACTCCAAAGACAGCAGACCTATTCTCTATTCCAACCGACTGTTGCCAATCTGCAACGAAAAAAAAACGAATCAATATATTGTTGAAATATATTAAGATTCTACACAGTTCGGGAACAAATTATGAACAGGTTATCAACAATTTGCGCACTAGCGGTTGTCGGGGGAATATATGGGGGAACAGCGACATTTGCCAGCGAGCCCACTATCGAACCAACATCCAATTGGACCGGCATTTATGCGGGAGTAACCCTGGGGTACAGCGAACTCGACGCTGGTGGCGTATTTGATAACGATGGCGACAAGCATACCGCTGCCTTCGGAGATTTTGACATTAACGGTACAAATGCCGGCATCCAAATTGGTTACAATCGCCAAAGGGGCAACATTGTTTACGGTATCGAGGCAGACTATTCCTGGATGGATATTAGCGACAGCTATGTTGATGGTGAAGGTGATCTTCAACGTCTTGAAGCCGACTACTTTGCAACAGTTCGTGCGCGATTTGGTGCCGTAGCCGACAATGTCATGGTGTATGTAACGGCCGGTGCTGCATTTAGTGAATTTAACCTGATCGTTGAAAACGGTACAGGGCGCTTCTCAGATGATGCCGTTGGTATCGCATATGGTGGTGGTCTGGAATGGGCGGTATCAGAACATATACGCCTGAAGGCCGAATATCTGAGGCTGGATTTTGACGCTGTATCGCGGCTGGTTAACACCACCCTTCCTGATGTCGACAATGACAACATAACATTTCATGGCTACGATGTCGTTCGTATTGGTGTGAATGCAAACCTGAATGCGCTCCTGAGACAAGGGTCATCGGGCACATATGGAGAATTCACAGAAGACGCAGCCGACTGGACAGGAATCTATGCGGGTATCAACGTTGGATACAGCGAACTGGACGTAGGTGGCATATTCGATGTCGGAGGCGGCGAAGCACAGCTTAGTACACTGGACCCGGAAGAAATCAACGGCGGCATAACTCTTGGCTATAACTATCAATCCGGTAGGTTTGTATACGGTATTGAAGCTGATTATGTATGGACAGATATGTCAGATCAACTTGTTGACCTTGACACAGATACCCAACGGGTGAGCGCCGATTGGTTTTCAACTATTAGAGCTCGATTTGGCGTAACCACTGGACCTATGCTCGTTTATTTAACTGGTGGCGTTGCCTTCACAGAGGTTGATCTAGACGTTGAAATTAATTCAATTAACAATCCAGACCGCCTATCAACTTCTGAAACAGGCTTAGCTTATGGTGCAGGTATCGAATATATCGTAATGAACGGCGTCACCTTGAAGGGTGAATTCCTTCACCTCGATTTTGACAAAGCCTACGTTACAAACCTTGGCAGTCGGCTTGACCAGCTTAATGATGGTGACGCCGGTGATAATTTCAGCATCAAGGGTATTGATGTTGTTCGCATAGGTATGAATGTGAGCCTGGACACCCTGTTTAACCAGAACTAATCGGCCGCAAATAGCTAGGTGACATTGGTCATACAGAATAAAAAAAGGCCCTCGCTTAATAAGCGGGGGCTTTTTGTTTGCGGTAAGTTAGGGGGCTCCATTTTCCAGGGCATATCTGATATCAAAGAAACGGGCCAGAATTCCTATCCGCCACGCATCAAACTTTGAGAACCTTCTCAAACGTGCGCCGCAGGTGATAATTCGTCGCCATGATCTCGCCGGTTTCGAGCATTTTCTCACGCCCGTCCATATCCATGACAATCGCCCCGGCTTCCCGTGCGATGATGATGCCAGCCGCCATATCCCAGGCCTGAATGCCGCGCTCCCAAAAACCGTCAAAGCGCCCGGCCGCAAGCCAAGCCAGATCGAGCGCGGCAGAACCATTGCGCCTTATACCTGAAACTTCAGCCATAACCGCCTCAACCTCTTTGAGAAATAGCGCGTGTCCCGAACGTCCACGATGGGGGATGCCCGTCGCCATCACGCAATTGGTGAGCTCCCTACGGGCGGCAACTCGAATGCGCTGATCATTAAGAAAGGCACCCTTGCCCTTTTCCGCCGTAAAGGTCTCTTCCATTGCCGGATTGTAAATCAGGCCCGCAACAATCTCGCCGTCACGCTCAAGTGCGATAGAGATCGCCCACATCGGAATGCCGTGCAGATAATTGGTCGTGCCGTCAAGCGGGTCGACAATCCAGCGGTGGCTCTTGTCCGTGCCCTCAACAACGCCCCGTTCTTCCATAAGGAAGCCATAAGCGTCTCGTGCCTTTGAGAGCTCCTCATAGATGACCTGCTCGGCCTTGATGTCGGCGCGGGTCACGAAGTTTGACGGGCCTTTGACAGAGACCTGCAGTTTCTCAACCTCGCCAAAATCGCGCAACAGGCCGCGGGCGGCTTTGCGGGCGGCGTTTGTCATAACGTTCATTAATGCGGAAGCGGCCATAAGCTATAACTCTTGAATTTTGCGATTGTTTATTATCTACCGGAGCCAGGTTCCGGGGGATAGCCCTTGGCCTGTTTCCATCAGGTTTGAGTGTGAACTACGTTCTCTCCTGCACTGTTTACCCATGATTAAAATTCCATCGGGTGGACAGGGCGGAGGAGATCGCGCTCACTAGTGGGTCGGGTCTATAAAAAAAGCGATTTCACCAAAATAAAATCGCTCCAGTCGTGTCTATTCACTGGCGCGCCGGATGTAAATCAGCTCTGACGTATCAACAATGATTTTCTCGCCAGTTCCAACAAATGGCGGCACCATGACGCGGATGCCGTTCTCAAGGATTGCAGGTTTATAGGAAGACGCCGCCGTCTGGCCTTTCACCACCGGCTCGGCCTCCGTAATCTCAAGTGTTACATAGTCGGGCAATTTGACACCAATCGGCGTTTCTTCATGCAGTTCCACCGTCACCTGCATGCCGTCCTGCAAAAACGCGGTGCGCTCACCAAGAAAATCTTTGGGGATCGAGATTTGCTCATAATCCTCAGTATCCATAAACACCAGATCATCACCTTCTGCATAGAGAAACTGATAGTCCTTTTGCTCAAGGCGCACACGCTCGACACTTTCAGATGCCCGGAAGCGCTCGTTTAGTTTCGTGCCGTTTAAAAGGTTTTTGAGCTCAATCTGCGCATAGGCTGGGCCTTTACCGGGCTTCACATGCTGCGTTTTAACCGCGATCCATAAGCTGTCCTTATGTGTGATGACATTACCGGGGCGTATTTCATTACCATTGATTTTCATGAATTATCTCTTGTGGAATTATATCGTCGTGATACGAGCGACAGCTTGATGCACGGGGGGTGATTTTCAGCATTCTTTAGGCGTTGCTTTGCACTCGAAGTCAAGTCTTGATAGGCACCTTCATAGACGTTAGAAAAACCAGTGCTATTGTCCAGTTCACTATAGTGCGAACTCTCATGACGTGAAATCTAAAACTAGTTAAAATTTAATATGCAGACACAACTTAAACTCTTTGACGTCATCATCGTTGGTGCAGGACCGGCAGGCACTGCCGCGGCTTACCGCGCACTTGAAAACAAGCTGAGTGTTCTTCTGCTCGACCGGACCGATATCCCGGCCGACAAACCTTGCGCAGGCGGGCTCACGCTGAAGACATTGGCACTGATGCCCTATTCGGTTGCATCCGTTATAGAGCATGTCACAACCGGACTCGATATTGGTATTGAAAACGGGCAAGCAACCAGACTTGAGAGATTTGATCGCGGGGCCGACATATGCGCCTTCGCGGTGCGGGCGAAATTCGATGCCCTGAATTTCAAAAAAACAATCGAAAAGGGCGCGCAATTCGTGAAAATTCGCCGCCTGGATCAGATCAAACAAAGTGCAGATCATGTTGAGCTAACCTGTGGTGAGCAAACTTACCGCGCCAAATATCTCATTGGCGCTGACGGTGCCAATAGCAAGGTGCGCCGCATGACTTGCCCCAATAACGGGTTCCACCGCGGTTTCGCGGTCGAAGGTCTGGTGCCCTATGACGCGTTGCAGAGCCGCCCTTACGCCGAATTTTTGCTTGGCGTCGTGCAAAGCGGATATGGCTGGGTATTCCCAAAAGGCGATCACGCCAATGTCGGCATCTATACCAATCGCGATGATGTGCCGCTTTCAAAAGAGCAATTGCGCCATTATTCACGCACGCGACTAAACACTGATGTTCTCGATCACATCAAAGGCTATCCATTGGGCTTTGGCGGCGAGCATTTCTGGCAGGTCGAGGGGCGGGTCGTTCTGGTCGGCGATGCGGGTGGATATGCCGAGCCGCTTCTGGGCGAGGGCTTGCATAACGCTGTTTTGAGCGGGCAATGCGCGGCACAGGCGATTGTGGACATTGAGGAGGGGGCAACCCGCAGGTCACTGAAAGCCCACTATAAGAATCTCTCAACCCCCGTGCGCAAAGACGTCAAACGATGTCGCGATATTGCTCACCAGATTATATACCCCAGGCTCAACGGGATGGGGGGCAAGGTGCTCATGCACCCGGTTAGCCGATATGTATTGCTTCAAGGTTTTGCCGCAGGAATAACCACCCATAAGATAACCAATCGCTTTATGCTGGCCGGTTTGATGCGACCGCAACACGTTTCATCGCTTCAGGAATTTCACACCCCGTTGTAAATAGTTGATCTATTGCGCTCTGCTCTTCTGCCAGCTTTTGGCCGCCGCCTTGGCATCCTGCATTTGGCTTTTTTCAAGGCGCGCAAGAAACATATCCATGCGTCCATCACTAACACCCTTGGCCCGTGAAATAAGGTGCCATTTCGCGGCCTCAATCGGGTCTTTCTTCACCACAACCCCATAAGCATAAAGCCGTGCGAGGCGGTTCTGGGCAACCGGATTTCCTTTGTGTGCAGATGATTTGAAAAACTCATAGGCGCGCACCTGGTCGCGCTTAACACCGCGCCCCTTGAACAACATAACCGCATACTCAACTTCCGCAGAGGCCAGTCCTTGAGTGGCCGCCTGCCCAATCCATTCCGCCGCCTTATCCTCATCCCGCAAAACACCCTGACCAACGCTATAAAGTACACCTAGATCATACTGTGCCGGCGCATGCCCCTGCTTCGCCGCCATCTCCAGCCACTTTGCCGATTGGTTAAGATCTGAAAGCCCTCCGCGCCCATCCGCAATCAGCAATGCCAGATTATACTGTGCTAGAACATTTCCCTTTTTGGCAGATGCTTCAAAAAGTTTGGCCGCAATTTTGAGATCACGTTTGATGCCCTTGCCTTCAGCAAAAAGAAGTGCTGCATGAAATCCACCCTGAGCATCACCAAGTTCGGCCGCCTTCATAAACCACTCGGATGCCACCTGGGCATTGCGCGGCACGCCAAACCCTTCCGAATAAATTCGACCGATCAATGTGTGCGCTTCCGCCTCGCCCCGATCAGCGGCAATTTTTGCCTCCCTGAGTGCTGTCAGATATTTGCCCTGATCAAACGCTTCCCAGGCAAGATTGGGTCCGTTTTTTCTGCGCACGCTCGTTGAAGGTTTTGGCCGCGCAAGCGGTCGCTTGAGGCGGTCCGATTTCTTGTGGACGGAGCCTTTGGGCCGATCTGATTTGTGCTGCACCCATCCATAGCCGCCCTTCTCAGCGCCTGCACTGTGCGAAAAACAGAACAAAAGAGCTGCCGTCAGACATAAAGAATGAAAAACACTTGATCGCATATCTAAATTTCCAGGTTCACCAATTTTCGCAAAAATCCGCTATCAAAATAACAACAGGTTGCGTCAATCATCGTGATTGCACGCTTTGTCAGGCCGACACTAGGCATCGGCCAAAGCAGTCTTGAAAGTCATCAAAACATCGACCGGTGATTTGTCACCAATAACGGCGGCCAAATCAATGGCAATAAAGTCGGCTCCTGCCTTGGAGCATCGCACTGCCATCTCAGGTGATCCGACCTTCCATGCGACACAGGGGATCTCAAAAAGATCCCCCCACCATGAAATCATCTCCACCATATCGTTTTCTTCAACGTCAAAGGCAATATAATCGACATTCTTTTCGGCCCGCTCCATCGCATCATGTCTCGAATTGCCAACCGCCACACCCTTGATCGCATCATTTTCCATAACCGCATTGGTGCGCGCAAGGAGTGCAGAAAAATCCCGGGAACCCTCCATACCGCTCTCAACCAGATGCACGCCATCCGCGTCCAGTGTCTGAGCGATATCAGGCGCATTGGCAATTAAAACCGCCACGTCCAGGGATTGAATATGAGCGATTATGCGCCGCGCATTCACAATGTCGGCTTCAAGGGCATCGTTTCCCTCAACCAATACGCAGCGCACATCAAATGCTTCTTTGATGTGATCAAACTGATCCTCTTCAAGAACGGGATCATCGATACGCGCAATCAAATAGAAGAGTGAATTCTCCATCGTGCTCGCCTCAGTCCTGTCCGCTTCATTCACGTCCGTCATGGCCTGGCCCCCAAAATCTGCCCGAAATTAAGGCCAGTTTATCGTGTAAAAAGAGGGCGGAAAAGAGACATTTTGACTATAGTCAGATTGAGAAAATCAGGGAATGCATTGAAGGTGATGAAAACACCTGTCATGCAGCGGGCATCTGGCAAGAAGGGGCGTTCTTGCGTGAGACCGTTTTCGGCACGACAGGTATCTCATCATCAGCAGGGTTGAACCCCTGCGAGTTGGGAACAGCCATGTTTGGGGCACTACTGTCACCATTACGCTTTTGACTAAAAAGCGATGACCAATATTTATCAGATTAAAATAGGTTCGGGTGGAATAGCCGAATTAACTCTTATCAAAATATGAACTGCTCTCCCGGATCGGGATTAACCGCCTTTTGGATGGGTTTTTAGCGCTTTGCTGCCCCACGTTGGGCGACATAGTGCTGGGCTGCGAGCGTAATGCCATCGATAAGGTCGGCCATACTGGCCGTTTTTCGCGTGGCTTTTCCCGTCAGCCTGAGACCTGAACGTTTTGCAACCTGCCGAAGCTCGGCCTTTGTACGCAGGCTGGAAAGGCGTCCCCGCAACATCGCCTCACCATGATTGCGCAAGATATTGACCGCATGGTAATCGGCAGCATCAAACGCTGTCGCCGATTTTTTCGGCGTATCCAATCGCGCAACTATGGTCGCTGGATAAACACTCATCAAGCGCCGCGCAAAGCGTTCATTGCGTTTGGCCTCTTCCACAACCACATCAAAAAGCGCAGCCGCGATCTCGTGAGCCGGTATTTCTTTTGGGTCTTTTGTCGATGATGTCATCTGGAACGTCCCCCCGGGCTGGTCTCGAAAAGGGTAAGCATAGCACGAAAAAGACCTTCAATAACCGGCATGCTATTGCCAAATTTGGTGCGCAGCGCCTGCGGGGATGCTCTAAATTCGAGGGCATTTGCAAGGGCCGCTCGCGCAGGCATCGCCGGGCCCAAAGGCTGGTAAAGATTATGCACCGCGTCCATGATCCCCGCATGGGCTGGAGAGTTCATTTGCACACGATTAGGGAGCACCCGTACCACCCGGCTGCCATCAAGCTTCGCAAGCCGGTTTATAAACCAGCCGACATTGTCCTCCGCCGTCATGTCGGGGATATAAGGCACAAGCACATAGTCAGCCGCCTTGATGGCACCCCACGCAATGTTGGAAAGCCCAGGCGGACAGTCAATAAGAACGATGTCGTAGCGTCCCTCAAAACTGCGTAATATTTCGCCCACTCGAGATTGCAGTTGATTAAACACCTGATCAATGGTCGGGCTTTGATTTGCGCCCATCAACATGATTTCGCGTTCCCGGTGATCGAGTTCAAATGAGCTGGGAATGATGTCTATATCGGGTTTGCGGTTGCCCGGAATTATGTGCACATCACCGGCAAAATGGGCGATATAGCTTTCAAACCCGGAACTATCTTCACCAAACATTTCGAGAAGAAGGTCGCCAACCGTCTTGCCGCTATCAATAGCGTGGCGCCAGCGCTCATGCCCCATCATGGTAATCGAAGTAGACGACTGCGCATCAAGGTCAATAACCAGCACACGTTGAAAGCCCAGTACTGCAAAACCGTAAGCCAGCATCATGGTACAGGTGGTTTTTCCTACCCCCCCGCGACGGTTTGATATGGCGATATATTTGGTCATTTTCCCGAGCTGGCGTCCTTGTTAAAGCATGATTACAGGTGGTTTCAAGATTATGGGTCTCATAATGATTCGGGCAAAAGAATAGCCCAAGGTCAACACTCATGCGAGAGGAAGCACCCATCAATAACCATATTTGATTTGTTCATTGCCAAGTCAAAGCGAGTTATATACCCCTCATTTTGGATCTAATCTGTTTTTGTCCATTTTATAGAGCTAGAATATCGACTGCGGCTTTGAGGGACAGAAATAAGGAATAGAAATATGGGGACTTGGGTTCAGGAATTTCTCAATGTAGACGTGCGCTATCTCTTGATCGGCGCCGTTATATTATTGGGCGTTTTAGTCTTCGTATTCCTGACTATGGGATTGAAGTCCAAACGCCGCGCCCGCCAGGCAGAGTTTGACGCTGAACAAAGCGCCAAAAAACAGGCAGCGATTGATCGAGGAGAAGATGATCAGCCTATAGATAATGATGTCATGAGTTTGATGCGGGCGGAAAGTGGTGACGCTATTTTGACAACTGGCGTACCTGAAGCGGGCCTGGCGGAAACCATCATTACCGCTCCCCCCCCACAAGAAAATCTAACACCCGACAATCTGGGAAATGAGGCGACCGTGCTCCACGATATAAGACGTCTAGAACAACAAGGTGAGAGTGTAGATCTTGCAAAGCTTTATACCGAGCGGGCATCACTCGCCCTTGAGGCAAGAGACACACCGGTTGCCCAGGAATATTTCCTCAAGGGACTTTCCATGGCCGGTCTGGTAAGCGCACCTGAGCAACAGGCATTTGCGCGCATGAAGCTGGGCGATATATCCCACGCGGACGGCGACCTGACCACCGCTTGCGAACATTGGCAATTGGCGCGGGATCTATACCGGGAATGCGGTGAGATCGACATGGCATCACAGGTTGAAGAGAAAATGGACGAAAATCAGTGTCCGACCGATTGGGTGCTAAACCAGTTTTAGTGTAGGGGAGATCGTGGAGAGGCGCACGACAAAAGACAGTCCTCAAGGTACAGCCGTCCCCTGATCAAAATCGCCAGGCACTATTCAATCGATTGCACGCCCGGTACGGCCAAATTACCGCCAGCACCACCGCTGGCAATAATCTCGACCTGCTTCGCGTCCCCCGCCTGGACCGCGAACCGGATTTTAAACTCTTCCCCATTATTATTGGCAAATATCTGATATTGTCCCTCCGCCAGAATATGGGTCGGAAAGGCACCGAAACTTTTTGAGATCGTCTTTCCGTCTTCAGATTGGATATGCCACTTGGTCCGCGCCAATGCTTCTCCACCTTCATTGCGAACAAGCTTGAATGTCACCTTGCCCGCTGTGTGATTGACAGCCGCTTCCGTTAATTTTCCGGCTTCAACAGTGACATCCGCGTCCACCGTTGCATTGGCGTCACCATACCGACTGACGAGATGATAAATGCCTGAATTGAGGCGAATGATCAGTCCCGGCTGCGCTCCCTTCATGATCAGTTT
>Ga0209633_10003960_pt1 | contig 13513 bp, 11 predicted proteins | sample Cruoilmetagenom1_FD_187290 | JGI IMG/M metagenome (GOLD analysis project Ga0209633, IMG submission 187290) | Oil polluted marine microbial communities from Coal Oil Point, Santa Barbara, California, USA - Sample 1 (SPAdes) (version 2) | ecosystem: Environmental > Aquatic > Marine > Oil seeps ... | reverse complement strand
CGACAAATTGGCCGGGAGCCAATTTGGGCCGCGTTAGCGACCCCGAAGGGGTGGAAACCAAGGATGGTTTCCATCAATAATCTGACTCAATCAGTCTCGCCCTCGCTACGATCGCCATTCTCGGACAGCCTCCTAGTCTCCTTTTGCGCGAATCAGATTCTGAATCGAGTTCAGTTTTCTGGGCCACGGCGTGCGAAAAGATTTAGGCAAGGTCTTAGCTGCTCGCCTTGCCGCCTTGAGCGACGGATAGTCACCATAAAGCAAGGCATGCCATGTCACCCCATTTCGTTTAAACCTGAAAAAAGAAAGACTCCGCAATTCCGGGTGCTTCTTGACAAATTGTTCCAGCGCCGCCCTTTCGCGGACAGCAAGGAGCTGTAATGTGTAATGGTCAGGATTCTTAGCAAGCAGCCACTTGGCATCTTTGACACCGGCAATGGATGGTGTCACCGGTTCTTCTTCCTCAGGCGCAGCTTCGGTTTCCGTTTCCAACTGCTCATCATCGGCTGAAGCCACACGCTCTTCCGTTTTTTCATCGGCAGCGGCAGGCTCGTCAGCAACACTCTCGCGGTCACGGTCGCGCGCTCCCTCTGCCGGCACCTTTTGTTCAGCCGCAGCCGTGCGATCCTCTACAATATTATTGACGGACTTTTCTTTGGCGCCCGCATCGGGCAGAGCCCGATCCGTGCTCCCCGCTGCGTCCATCTGGCCATCAGCGGCGGCAACATGACCAGAAGAAGCCGCAGGGGTCGGCACCTTGACCGATATCGGCTGCTGGGCGGACGCCGTGTTGGCCTTTGTCCCACCCAGTTTGACTCCATCCTGCGATGAGAAAAACCAAAACAGAGCCCCGGCCACAATGGCAATGCCAAGCAGAACGCTCTCAATCGGTATGATCTTCGGGATGACCGACGCCACCTTCATCTTACTGATCTTTGGCAGAAGGGAGATGATCCGCCCTGGAATACCGTGAGTTTCTCGATAAACTTTTTGCACCAATGCGGGGGTGATCGCGGCAAACCGAATCAAGCTCCCCGGTTTTCCCGATAGATTTTTCAGGTATTCACCGCATTGTTCTTCCGAAAGCGGAGGAATTTCAACGACGTGGCAATTATCGATCACCGGATCTGTCGAACATTTTATTTGCAGATCATCCGATGTCATTGCAAAAACCGGCCGCAGTGCCGGGTAGGCAGCTGCAAACCGGCAAATCGTTGTCAACACGGTGGGTGCCAGCTGACCTGCTTCGTCCAACAGCAATACGAGAATACGTCGGCTCTTCTCCATATGAGCCAGCTGGTCAATCAGACCAGCTTCAATATCGCCCTTCTTCTCGCGCTGATCCGTACCGCCCAGCGCAGCCAGCAGCTGCACCTGAATCGCTCGAAAGTCCAAGTCGGCGGAGGACTCCAGAAAGCAGACCACCATTTTTTCATCGGCCTGTGATTGTAAAAAATGCACCGCGGTCGTTTTGCCTATCCCCGCCGGCCCGCACACAACCAATGCTTGATTAAGATCGGTTAACAAATGAACCAACAGGTCAAATTTTCGAGATCGCTCCGGCGAAAGCAGAGCCGGTAATACGACCTGTTTGCTTGTACTATCCGCTTGCCGACTCGTCGCCTCGATTTCCAAATGACTCATTTCAGAACGCAACCATATTCATTCAAAGTGGCCTTAAGCTGGTCGATCGCCACACTCTGAGGCAGCGCGGCTTTGCCGATACGCTCCAGCAGAATCAGCCGTATTTCCCCATCCACATTCTTCTTATCGACCGCCATGATTTCCAAATAGTCCTCGACCCTCATCTCCGCGGGCGGTTGGACCGGTAATCCCGCCCGTTGCAACAGCGCAATAATGCGATCTACCTCGCTGCCGGTTATCCAACCGAGCCGACGAGAAAGATCAGCCGCCAAACATATCCCGACCGCAACCGCCTCCCCGTGCAGGTATTTGCCATAACCGGCGCCCGTTTCGATGGCATGACCAAAAGTATGCCCTAAGTTAAGCGTCGCCCTGACGCCGGCTTCCCGTTCGTCCTCCGCCACCACGTTTGCCTTGTTGCGGCAGGATCGTTCGATTGCGAACGCCAAGGCCTCGGCATCCCGATCCAGCAGTGCTTCCATATTCTCTTCCAGCCACACAAAAAACTCCGGATCGCGGATCAGGCCATATTTGATCACTTCAGCGATGCCGGCACGAAGCTGGCGATCATCCAGTGTTTTCAGGGTATCCGTATCGGCAATCACACACAACGGCTGATAAAATGCACCGATCATGTTTTTCCCTCGCGGATGATTGACGCCTGTCTTGCCGCCGACCGACGAGTCCACTTGCGCGAGCAGAGTCGTGGGCACTTGTACAAACGCGATACCACGCTGATAACATGCAGCCGCAAAACCGGCAATGTCACCGACCACACCGCCCCCTAACGCCACCAGCGTCGCATTGCGGTTGAATCGTTTTTCGATCAGCGCATCGAAGATGCCCGCCATGATATCCAGCGTTTTATACGACTCACCGTCCGGCAATATCACAGACTCGACAGCAAAGCCCTGCAACATTTCAAGAACGGCATCCAGGTAAAGGGGGGCGATCGTCTCATTCGTCACCACCATCACTTGCGTGGATACAATCCACCGGGCCAGCAACCCGGACTTTCCGACCAGCCCCGGACCGATAAAAATCGGATAACTTCGATCACCCAGATCAACCTGCAGCGTTCTCATAATGGCCGAGCCTGCCCTGATGTGAACGAGTGAAATGCATTGATGATAACCCTCATTGCATTTCGACTGGAAAGCTGACCTGTGTCGACCGTGTAATCGGCGCATGAGCGATACAACGGCTCGCGTATCCGCATCAAGATTTCGAGCTGCTTTGTCGGATCCGCCGCATTCAACAATGGCCGGTGCGTATCCCTATGTGTTCTTTCCACCAACCGATCGATCGAACACCTTAAATAAACCACAAATCCATGCGCTGCCAAACAGACGCGGTTTTCTTCCCGCAGGATGGCACCTCCTCCCGTTGCCAACACCATATGGTCCAAGCACGCCAGATCCACGATCATCAATTGTTCTCGGTTTCTAAAACCTTCCTCCCCTTCATACTCGAAAATGGTTGGAATATCGACCCCGGTTCGGGCTTCTACTTCCCGGTCACTGTCATAAAAAGCAAAGTCGAGCGACTTCGCCAACTGCCGCCCGATTGTCGTTTTGCCGGCACCCATGGGGCCAATGAGAAAGACATTCTCAGATTTCATCAAATGAACGTGTAATACCAAATCCGAAGAATCTTATCACACATTGATCGGCGCACGTCGAGAAACAACACAACCGAACCGAAAAACCAAAAAAAAAGCGGGGCTAATGCCCCGCTCTCGGCGTTTGTGCCAACACGCAACCCACTTACAATTTCAAGCGATCCTCATTACTCGCCAAGGGCCAGTGTTTCCTTGAGAATCTTCGGCGTAATAAAAATCAGCAGCTCTCTCTTGTCATCTACCTTTTTCTGCTTTCGGAACATCCAGCCGACACCCGGCAATTCACCGAAAAAAGGCACCGAATTTACGCTGCGGTTGCGCTCATGCTCGAAAATCCCCCCCAACACAACCGTGTCACCGCTGTCGACCAGAACCTCTGTCTGAATCTCCTTTTTGTCGATCGCTATCTGCCCGGTCGGTGTCGGCTGCCCCGGAGAATCCTTGGTGATAAAAAGCTCCATCTGTACATGGTCATCCGGCGTGATATGAGGTGTTACCTCGAGTCGAAGTACGGCTTTTTTGAACTGAGTCTGGGTTCCGTTTTGGCTCACCGTCGAAAACGGAATTTCCACACCTTGCTCGATTCTGGCCGTTGCCTGGTCGGCGGTGACGACACGCGGATTGGAGAGTACCTCGCCCTTGTCCTCTGCCTGCAAAGCGGACAATTCAAGGCTCAGTAGATAATCGCCCGCCTTGAAGATCGCCAGGCCCAGCGACCCGCCGGCCCCTTTGCCGGCCGCAGCAGCAAGATCGACCAGAAGATTTTGGGCCGGCGTTGAAGTGCCGCGCAGGGCAAAACCGCTGGTCTCCTTCGTAGCGCCGAAACGAACACCGATCTCACGGGTGAAGTTGCTGTTGGCGATCACCACGCGGGATTCGATCAACACCTGACGCACCGGTTTATCAAGCTCCTGCACCAGCTTTCTGACAGCGGCCAGATTGCGCGTGGTATCCTGTATGATCAATATATTGGTGCGCGGATCGATATTGACGACACCCCTTGCCGACAGGATCGAAGCACGATTGGACGCCTCGCTTGGCTGACTGATAAGATCAGGCGCAAAGTTGGTGGCATATTCCGGAACTCCGACAGGGGGTGGCGGTGCGTCTCCCGAATCCCGCACTCCCATCAGAACAGCCTGGACCTCGGCGGCCTTGGCATAGTTGAGCTGGATGATTTCGGTCTTCAGCGGCTCGAATTTCTCCTTGATCGCCAAGGCCTCGTACTCTTCCTTTTCGATCTTGTTGATCTCGGCCAGCGGTGCGACCATAACCACATTGCCCGTCTGACGTTTTCCAAGCCCTTTCGACTTCAAAATCAGGTCCAGCGCCTGATCCCACGGCACGTCATTCAGGCGCAGCGTAATATGACCGCCGACCGTGTCGCTGGCGACGATGTTCAGTTTGGTGAAATCAGCCAGAATCTGCAGAACCGAACGAACCTCGATATCCTGGAAATTGAGCGAAAGCCGCTTGCCGGTGAAATTGAATCTTTTCTTCAGCTGAGCAATCTTTTGCGCCCGGGTCAAGGGCCGGAATTCCAACGTCAGCTTCCCCTCGCTTTGATAGGAGAGATAATCGTAGTCGCCGCTCGCCGGGGTAATCGTCATCCTGACCCGATTGCCTTCCTTGACCGTCGCCACACTCTGCACAGGAGTGGCAAAATCCAGAACATCCAAAGTCCGAGCCAATGAGTGGGGCAGATCTGTATTCATGAAATAGACAATCACCTTGCCACCCTGTTCCTGCATATCAACGACCGTATTCGGATCGCTTAACGAAATCAGTACCCGGCCTTCGCCCTTTTTACCACGCCGAAAATCAATATTCTGAATACTTTGCCTCGGAAAAGCATAAGGCTGCGACGCCATTGCTCGAGCACCTTGGCTGGCTGCAGCGCTTGGCGTCAATGACGGCCTCGGCTGAGTTGTGGGCACTCCAGTGCTTCGGGGCACCTGAATGGCCGGTGAAAGGGAGGATCGAGGCCGCGCTGCGTCGCCCCGACCAACCTGGACTGCTTGAATCCCCGCACCACTTTGGTTTTGCAGGGTGATCAACACATCATTGCCATCGACCCTGGTATCGTAGGGCACCATTTTCAGTAGATTGACCACCACCCGTGTCCGCCCCGATGCCTCGATAGCATGAAGACTACTCGCAACACCCACATTGATCGGAATCACTTTCTTCTCAAGCGCGTTGCCCACACCGGAGAAATCCAAGGCGATGCGCGCGGGATTGCCGGTATAAAAAACCCTTGGCACGCGAGCTGGCCCACTCATATGCAGTTTCAACTGCAGCCGGTCACCCGGGAGCGACGAAAATTCGACCGACCGCAGGGTAAGTTGCTCGGCTGATGCGAACGTCGTGTAAAACAAGAATGCAACCACCAAAATCCGAGAACAATAGCGGAACCGCCGTCGAGTATTCATGCCGTACTGTTTATTTATTAAGCCCTGTATCTCTCTCATTGCCTGCCTCATAGAACTACTCTGTCAACGCTAAAGATGCCTGCCGCTCTCTCCAAGCTCCGGTCCCATCCGGCACGATCTCCAATAAGTCGATCCGGTCACTCGCGATGCGCTCGATCTTTCCATGATTCCTGCCCATGTAATTTCCCCGCTGCACTCGATAAATCGTTCCATCGCTCGCTTTGACAAGGCCCCAGATCACCCTATCCATATCCACCGTGCCCACCATACGCAAACTATCCAATGAATAAGACTCCAGTTCCTCCCGAGGCCGAACCGTATCCGGCCTGATCCCGTTTCCCAGTTTGACATCGACCACTTCCGGACTTTCTGAAGGAACAAATGGATTTCGAAGCCCCTCCGGGTCAAAAACAAAAGCCTCCACCGTTCTAATTTCGGGTAACGGCTCGATAGCGCCCTTCGGACGCGCCAACACATTCGTTACATAGGCCTTCAAATCAGCAAGATCATGCTCTCCGCCACAACCCGTCAAAACGGAAGCAATTGTCAACAACAGACCAGCACAGAAAATCGTTCGGCGCTTGTCATTACGGACTCTCATTATTTACCTCCGCCTCTTTCCCTTCTTGTTGTTCGCTTTGCCGCCCTCTTCGTCGGCATCCAGGTAACGATAGGTTTTCACGGTCGTTTCCATAACCATCTTGCCGCCACCTTTCCGCGGTTTAATCCGTACATTATGAACCGTCACGATTCGGGGCAGAGAGGCAAGGCCGCTTACAAATGCGCCAAACTCCGGATAATCGCCGACCACACGAATATTGATGGGCAGCTCGGCATAAAACTCCTTCTTCACTTCAACCAAAGGCTGGAACAATTCAAATTCCAGACCACTTGCCAATCCTGTCTGGGACACATCCACCAATAACTTCGCGACCTCTGTCCGATCCGGAAGCTGGCGCAGCATCTCGCCAAACGACTCTTCCATCTCTTCCATCTGTCGCAGATAGACTTCCAGGTTGGCTGCCTTTCGTTGTTTGCGCTCAAACTGTTCTTTAAGCTGGTGCTCTTTCTTTTCTTCTTTCTCTAATGCATCGAACTGATTCATGGTATCGAAATGAATCCACAGCCCGATCACCAATGCACACAGAAGCACGACTGTCAAAGCTTTTACCGGCAACGGCCAGGTTCCAGCGCTTTCAAAATCCCAGTTGACCTCTGACAGATTCATGTCTTGCCTCCGGCTTGATTATCGGCCTTGGGGCGCGTTTGCTTAACGACGAGCGTAAAATCGCTGACCCGGCTGTGTTTCGACTTGCTATGAGTCTGGATGATGTTGAGTCTTGGATTGGTTATCCATGACGAACGCTCAAGGTTGCGCATGTATGCGGAAACTCTCGCGTTTGACTGCGTTTTACCAAGAAACGTCAACGTTCTGCCCGACTGAGCGAGCTGAGTGATATGAACACCGTCCGGAATTGTTTTTGCGATTTCATCGAAAAGATGAACGATTTCGGGCCGACTCCCCTGCAACCTTTGAATAACCTCCATTTTGGCAATGAGCATACTTTTCTTTTTATCCAACTCATTGATTTGGGTAATTTTTTTATCCAATTGCGCGATTTGCGAACCAAGATACCGATTGCGCTGCTGCTGATACTCGATCGCGCCATTGATATAAACATGCACATACAATAAGATCGACGAAGTCAATCCGATTGCCATCAGGATGGCCGTCAAAAAATCTTTCTGCTGCTGCTTCCTCAGCTCGTCACGCCAAGGCAGTAAATTGATTCGCGTCACGAGTCAAAACTCCTCATCGCCAAACCGCAGGCGATCATCATGGCAGGGGCATCATTACTCAGGTTCTGAGGTTTGATCCGATTCGACAGTGACATGTTGGCAAAAGGGTTGGCAACGATGGTGGGCGTTCCCAACTGCGCTTCGATCAAAGTATCGATGCCGGAAATCGATGCACAGCCACCGGCAAGAACGATACAATCGACCCCACGGTGCGCACTCGAAGAGACAAAAAATTGCAGCGATCGCCCAATTTGCTGCGCCATTGCATGTTTGAACGGCTCTAAGACCTCGGTAACATAACTATCCGGCAAACCGCCATGCTTCTTGGCCAGCCCGGCTTCCTCATATGAGAGCCCATAACGGCGCTGAATCTCTTCAGTGAGCTGCCTGCCGCCAAAGCCCTGCTCACGGGTATATACAATTCTGTCGTTATCGATGACAGTCAACGTCGTGACCGCCGCTCCCGTATCAGCGATGGCAACGATCAGATCCTCCCCACCTTCCGGCAACTGATCGGGAAGCAAGGCAAATGTGTTTTCGACCGCAAAGGCTTCAACATCGACAATGGTGGCTTTCAGACCTCCCAACTCGACCGCGGCCACCCGATCCTCGACATTTTCCTTCCTCGAGGCCGCCAGCAAAACATCAACCATTTCCGGATTTTTTGCACTGATGCCCTGCACCTCATAATCGAGACTGACCTCGTCCAATGAGTAGGGGATGTATTGATCAGCCTCCAATTCGATCTGATCTTCCAGTTCGTCCTCGTTCAAGGTCGCAGGCATGGAAATTGTTTTGGTGATCACGGCGGAACCGGCGACAGCCACCGCCGCATGCTTCAACCGGGTACCCGACTGCCGAACAACGGATCTAACGGCATTGCCGACCGCCTCGACGTCCGTAATGTTCTTGTCGACCATTGCCTCCATAGGCAATGCTTCGGCGGCATAGCTTTCAACCCGATAACCGGCCGGTGCCTGACTCAACTCGATCAGTTTGACGGCTGCGGAACTAATATCAATTCCAACTAAAAGTGGTTTTTTTCGCTTAAAAGAGAGCATCATATTTCAGACTTTGTTTCATCATCGATCCCTAGGAGGCTGTCCGAGAACAGGCTGATCTACTGCGGTCAAGCCTGATTGGCCACATTTCCCGATCATTTTTGTTATATAAGCTCACTATTCGCCTCAAATGATCGACAAATTGGCCGGGAGCCAATTTGGGCCGCGTTAGCGACCCCGAAGGGGTGGAAACCAAGGATGGTTTCCATCAATAATCTGACTCAATCAGTCTTGCCCTCGCTACGATCGCTGTTCTCGGACAGCCTCCTAGCAAAAACACACTGTCCGCTGAGGTCGAAACATTTTGGGGCACTCAATCGAACCATCAACAGCACATTATGTAGTATAGTAAGGATGCTTTATTCGATTACAACAACAAGCGAATCTGTTAATCACGTCACTATTCCGACCTGAGATGGCCAAAACGGAGCGCTCGACACGCAGCATCTACGAGAACGAGCGGCGTCCCTGAAACGATAGGGACTTGACGCCCCGCCTTGCTGCCAGGCATCGCTCCCTCCTTCTATGTGATTCGACCGGACAGCGCATGAACACATCAGCGAACCACACACACTCTTCAACGCTATCGAAACTCTTTAAATGGCTGACCCTGCTTTTCATCGTCGGTTGCGTGATCGGCTCAGCGGCACTCGTCGGCCTGTATCGGCATATCAACGTCCAATTGCCAGAAATAGAAATTCTGAAAGACGTTCACTACCAAATACCCCTGAGCGTGTATAGCCAGGACGGCAAACTGATAGCTCAGTTCGGTGAGAAAAAATCCCGGCCGATCGATATCCAAACGGTGCCCGGGCAGTTCATACAGGCGTTTTTAGCGGCGGAAGACAGCCGTTTTTTCGACCATCCCGGCGTCGATTACCAAGGCTTGATGCGTGCCGCCGTCGAATTTGCACGGACCGGAGAGAAACGGCAGGGCGGCAGCACGATCACGATGCAGGTTGCACGAAACTTTTTTCTGACGCGAAAAAAAACCTTCGATCGCAAACTCAAAGAGATACTGCTTGCGCTGAAAATTGAAAAAGAGGTCAGCAAAGACGAAATTCTCGAACTGTATTTGAACAAGATCTATCTGGGGCACCGCGCCTATGGAATTGGCGCCGCCGCCCAAGTGTATTACGGGAAAACCATCGATCAATTGACGCTGGCCCAGCAGGCAATGCTTGCCGGTTTGCCGAAAGCTCCGTCGCAGGACAACCCCGTTACCAACCCCGCCCGGGCCGTCATGCGTCGCAATTACGTGCTCCGCCGCATGCACGAACTGGAATACATCTCAAACGAAGCCTTCCAGCAGGCGATCAGTCAGCCGACTACCGCCAAGCTGCATGCCTATTCGATTGAGCTGCACGCCCCATACGTTGCGGAAATGGTGCGCAGCGCAATGGTGAGGCGCTTCGGGGAAAGTGCTTACACGAATGGCTACAAGGTCTTCACCACCATCGACAGCCGCTTGCAGAATACCGCCGCACAAGCGCTGCGCCAAACATTGCACGAATACGACGAACGTCACGGCTACCGAGGTAAAGAGGGGAAAATCAGCCATGGCTCTTATCAAACACTTGACGCGCTGGATGCCAAACTGAAAACGATCCCCAAGATCGGTGACACGGTGCCGGCAATTGCCATGTCCCCACGCAAACGATCCATCGAGGTCTATCTGGGCAAGGGAACGACGGTGACAGTTCCCTGGGACGGTTTGAAATGGGCGCGCTCCTACCGCAGCAAGAACAGGCGGGGTCCATCTCTCGCAACAGCCGGCCGAATCGTCCACAAAGGCGACATCATCAGGGTACGAAAAACTGGGGACAATCAATGGAGACTGACCCAGGTTCCGGACGTTGCCGGCGCCTTCGTATCGCTCGATCCATCAGACGGCACAATCGTCGCGTTGACTGGAGGCTTCGATTTTTTTCACAGCAAGTACAACCGCGTCACTCAGTCAAAACGCCAGCCGGGCTCAGGCTTTAAACCGATTCTCTATACCGCGGCCCTGGAAGAAGGATATACCGCCGCCAGCATCATCAACGATGCACCGATTGAAGTGGAGGATCCCTCCGTTAAAGGCGGTCGATGGCGTCCGGAAAACTATAGTGGGAAATTTTATGGGCCGACACGGTTGCGCGTCGGATTGATCAATTCCCGAAACATTGTCTCGATCAGGCTGATGCAGCAGATTGGCATCAACAAGGTGATCGAGTCTGGCAAGCGATTCGGCTTGAAACCCGAACAGTTGCCCTACGGCCTCTCCCTGGCCCTTGGCAGCGGAACAGCCTCTCCCCTCGATATGGCTCGCGTTTATGCGGTTTTTGCAAACGGCGGTTTTCTAATCGACCCCTATTTCATCGACCGGATAGAAAATTCCGACAATGAAGTCATCGAGCAGGCCTTTCCTAAGATCGCCTGCCCCAAGTGTGACGATGCCAACGAATTGGATGGCCTTCTTGCGCCGCGCGTCATTTCGAGACGGATTCATTTTCTTATGAATTCACTACTCAGGGACGTGGTCCGCCGCGGCACAGCCAAACGCGCAATGGCGCTTGGCCGGTCCGACCTTGCCGGCAAAACCGGAACAACCAACGATCAGCGCGACGCATGGTTCAACGGTTTCACGCCCTCGCTCGTTGCCATCGCCTGGGTCGGATTCGATTCATCAAAGCCGCTGGGCAACAAGGAAGTCGGAGGGCGCGCCGCGCTACCGATGTGGATGAAATATATGAAGGTCGCCTTAGCCGACACACCGGAGCAGCCCTTGGTCGAACCGGCAGGGCTTGTCACCGCCCGCGTCAATCCACACACCGGCTTATTGGCATCCCGCTACAGCACAACCGGCATAGAAGAAATTTTCCGAGAAGAATATGTGCCCAAAGTGGTATCACCAACCTATACGACGCAAGGACCAAGCTCGCGTACGAGCGTGCGTCGTTCCGGAGAAAAGGCAAGTTCGGAAATCCAATCACTATTCTGATGGCTGAAAAAAACCAGATCAGGCAACGCATTGCTCAGGAATGTGCCCGAATCATTGCGGAAGAAGGCATGACCGATTACATGGCGGCCAAACAAAAAGCGGTACAACGTTTGCGCCTCCAATGGAATGGACCATTGCCGCGCAACGAAGAGATCGATTACGCGCTTGCCGAATACCACCGCCTTTACCGATCCGCCGTACAGGCGCTGCACATCAAACGGCTTCGGGCCGTCGCGGTGGATCTCATGCAGTTTCTGCACGACTTTTCGCCCCGGCTCGTCGGCACTATCCTCAATGGGAATGCAGGCCCATTCTGCCCCATTACCCTCCATCTGTTTGCGCAGGCTCCGGAGGATGTGTTGATTACCCTTATGGATGATCAAATCCCGTTCACTGAACAATCCCACGAAATCGTTTCACGCAACGGAAGCGCGGCCCACTATCCCGCAGTTCATTTTATCTTTGCCGATACAAACATCATTTTGAAGCTTTTTCCTTTGGACTTGTTGCATTCCATGCCCAAGAAAAACGGTAAAGAAATAGCAAGCGCACTTCTTCCGGCTGTTCGCTCGTTGATCGATGAGTGCCATTGAGTGCGTGAGCCGGAATTGAGCTGGACAGTGCTTCGACGTCAAAGGGCGGCGACAGGCCATGTCACTCTTCACATCACAGAATGCAATACTCCTGCTCGTTTCCGGCCCATCCTATCTCTCGGTGTTTCAGCCAAATTGATTTCAATCCATCTAAACATCGCGGCTTAGTTCTCTTTGATCGTTTCAAGTACGCACTTGCCGGAAGAACCTGTTTTTTTAGCTTCTTGACATCGCAAATAATAAAGGAAAGTAGACAAGATGGTTCCGTGATATCGTGCTTTTATTTTCAGCCATACTGAGAACACGGTGAGACAACGAGAACAATGACAGGTCGTCAATACGGCAGCAAAACCCCTATCGATATCGGGTCAAGACTCGAATTGATGGTGGATGATCATCTGATCGCCCGAGTGAGCGGAGGCGCGGCGTTGCGTTTGAATAGGCCCATTCCGCGTGAGGTGGTGCTGGTTACAGACAGACCCTGGGAAGGCAACGCCTGCAGCTATTTTACCGTCTTTCAGGATGGCGAACTCTACCGCATGTATTACTACGGCTTGCAGTTCGTTGTCACTAAAACCGCGAATGTGGAACCGCACCCGTGGGTGTTTTGCTATGCGGAAAGCAATGACGGGGTTCGCTGGATCCGGCCCGAGCTGGGGCTGGTCGAATTCAACGGCTCAAGAAAGAACAACATCATTCTGGACAGTCAAGCCGGCATCCCGACGTTCGCGCCTTTCAAGGACGCCAACCCGAATGCAGCGCCCGATGCTCAATACAAGGCCTGGATTGTCAGGCTGGGACTGGACCGGCGCGGGCTCTACCCTTTGAAGTCGCCCGATGGTATCCACTGGACAGCGATGAGTGACGGACCGGTTATCACGCATGGCCTTTTTGATTCGCACAACCTGGCTTTCTGGGACACGGTACGCGGCGAGTACCGCGACTACCACCGCAGCGAGTTCCGCATTCGCAAGACTGGGGAAGAGCCATACTCTGCGCATAGGGTGAAGAGGGCGGATGGGGGGGGCTTCGGGGGTCGCGCTATGGCCGCGACATCCTCACGGCCACTTCCCAGGATTTCATCCACTGGACGGAGCCGAGGTTTATCGATTACTCGGAGGGCCGGACGGACGAACTTTACACCAATGGGGTCATACCTGAATGGCACTTACTTAAGCTCATTCCTCTGTGTAATATACGCCCAAGCGACTGAATATACATGGAAAGATGGCTGGTGGGATGATAGGCTGGATGCAACCAAACACCCAACCATCATCCGGAGTCACCAGCCATCATGCAAACTACAGAAAAAAGTCCAAACAATCAACAACAGCGCGTTGCCGATCATGTCCGCGCAACGGGTTGCTACGGCTTTTTCA
>Ga0209633_10003957_pt1 | contig 13519 bp, 11 predicted proteins | sample Cruoilmetagenom1_FD_187290 | JGI IMG/M metagenome (GOLD analysis project Ga0209633, IMG submission 187290) | Oil polluted marine microbial communities from Coal Oil Point, Santa Barbara, California, USA - Sample 1 (SPAdes) (version 2) | ecosystem: Environmental > Aquatic > Marine > Oil seeps ... | reverse complement strand
ATCAAATCTGGATACGTGAGTATCCAGTTCGATATGCGGGAATAAATTTATTCGGGCGCATGACGATTATAAAATTAGATAGTGGAGATTTGATTGTTCACGACCCATGTGAAATTGACGGTTTAGTAAAGCATGAGATAGATTCCATGGGCGAGGTTAAATATATTATTGCACCTGGGTCTTATCATCATTTATTTGTAATTGACTTCCAGCAGAAATATCCGAATGCCGAAACATACCTTTGCCCTGGACTTGAAAGAAAAATGCCGGATATTACATTTGAATGGGTGCTTGGGAATAGGCCAGACCCTAGATGGGGTGATGTTTTAGAACAAGTCGTCGTGCAAGGAACAAAGTATATTTGGGAAGTTGCCTTTTTTCATAAGCCATCAAAAACGCTCATTCTGGTGGACTTACTGGAAAATATTGGTGACGATTTCAAGCGCCCAACAAGTCGATACCTGCGGTTTTGGTGGAAAGTTGTTTTTAAAATGTGGAATAATCCAAAGGCAGCACCTGAGTATCAAATAGGCTGGGGAAGGAAGGATATAGTTAGAAACGGATTAAGTAAGATACTTGACTGGAAGGCGGAAAGAGTAATATTAGCGCATGGCGAACTTATAGAAAGTAACGTAACCAATATACTTGGTTCCGCTTGGCGTAAGGTGTTAAATGCCAGATAAGCAGCTCGATAGGGGTGCCCTTTTTAATGCGCAAATCCACATATTGAAAAATCGCCTGTAGCTGAAACATTGTACCTGTTAATTATGCTGCATTATTTTCCAATGCATAATGAGTTGATAATTTGTTTGCAAGACATCAATTATAAAAAAGGAATAACACATGCTAGAAATTTCAAGGATCAATATAGCTGTAGTGTTAATGTTTGGCATGCTGAGTTACGCCAATAATGTTATCGCTATGAACTGTTATGAAAAATCACCTAATTTAATCAACCTGCATGACGGTTATTATAATATGGAGGATGCTAAAACCTTGTCTGATAAAGATAAGGCTATGCTGAATGACCTCTTTAGAAATATTGAGGGTAAATGGAAAGGTGAATCAATAAATACTGAGTGCAAAGGTCCCGATAGGGCGCCGCGAAAAGAATATAAAAACTCAACTATTGACGTTGATATGAGATTAAACTCAGATGGAAATTTAAGAATTATTGCTGAGATGTATTATCCAAAAGAAAAAATAATTAAACATAAAACCTTAAGCTTATTAGATGATTTAAATATTTTTGAATTCAAAGCTTCAGGCGATAACGGTTTGGTTTTTTCAGAAAGACAGCGCAGAGCAAATGTAAATAAAACCAGTCGTCTCACTGCAAACGTAAATAAGACCAGTCGCCTCACTGAAACCATTTACGAGATAAAACTTAACCTTAAGTCATTGTTGTTTGCGAGGTATTACTACGTAAATGGGGTCTTTGTTGGAGCAGAAAAATGGTCTATGACCAGGGATTAATTTTATGAACAATGCAATTTGTTTGTGTGACACATAAAACAAAAAAGTATGGCAAGGACCGCCGCTCGCTTTTGGAGTCAGCTTGCCTGATGATATTGTCAGCCCATGTGGTTGCTGGCACATGCAATTCTTTAGATAGGAGCTTTGTTGGTGTTATTAAAACCATGAATAGAAGTAATAAATCACCTGGTGTTGCAGGCATTTAAAATACACTAAAAAACATATAGTAATTGTTTTACATATAGCAAGCCTGTGGAAGACATGGGAAACCGCCATGCTTCAACTTTTCTAAATAACTGACTTATCTCTGACTGCTAAAAGATGTTGATTGTGTATTCATATAAATCTATGTGGATATATTCTTGTGCTGTTAACAAAAAACTGTCCGGATGTCTGTTTTGAGCGCTCATGTCTTCTCTAATAAACAACCAAGAAAATCAAAACATTTTTTACGGCTTCCGCGTTGCAAATAGACGGCACGGGGCATAGTTAATTCTGTTGTAATTTGCTTTGTCAGGCTTGTTCATACCAATGAAACATTAGGGTTATATAATATAGCTTTAATTATTCGGCATGAAACCATGACTAATAATAGCTCAAATAACACTCCGGTCTATGAATCATTCATATTGAATCACGAATGGCACTCGCGTGTTGTGGGATTCTTTATAGGCATACTAATGATAGTCATTTACCTTTGGATGGCAACTGGATTCATTAATTTACTCTTAAATCTATATAACTCTTATCCTGATAATTGGTCTCATGGGGCGGAGGTGATGATTAAGGATGTCGTGATTATTCTTGCCGCACTTGAGCTCATAAGAGTTTTTCAGGCATATCTGTTAATGGGTCGAGTAAAAGTAACATTCATTTTAGATGTAACGCTTGTCGTATTGATTGGTGAGTTAATAAGCCTCTGGTATAAGGAAGAACACAGCATGAATGAAGTATTCATGCATGTTTTTGTGATTTCTGTATTAGTGGTGCTCAGAATTGTCACTAATAAATATTCACCTGATAGTAGTGAAGCCTAACGTTTTGTTAAGGTGCATACAATCCAGAGTGAAAAGTGGGTTGGCTGTCCCAGTGAACAAAGTGAGTGACCTTGAGTAATGAAATTGATGCCTCTCATTTTAATCGACATTGATTTGCATATTTAGACAACGAGCCAGTTGCAAATTCTTGTCGTTAAGAGCCTATTGAGTTGTTGCTAATCAGTTCTCGACCCGATTGGATTCTGCGAGGGACTTCACCCGTTTGATCAGCATAGCGAGTGCTTCCAGCCTCGTATTTAAACGTTTTGCTTCGTCGTCAGCCTCTGTGCTGCCTGCGGCAGCAAGTTCAAGCCCTTTGTTGACTGCCGATTCGATATGCGTCAGAGCCTTAGTGAGCCTTTCGGCCATATCTTTTTTAGAGGCCTGCATACTCTTGTCGAGCCGTTGTGAAAAATCATAGCGCACCCGGCCTGCCTGAGTATCAACCAGCTCCCGTGCATATTTTCTGGCATCCCTGAGGATTAAGCGATCCCCCAGAAATTTGGGCAAGGCATGTAAAAATGAGGTGGTCACAATCCGGATACTTCCTGGCGCATCCCAAAACTTGTAATAGAATCCCGATTGAATACCCCACTGCGACTCTGCGGCCACCGCATCGAAAGGAATGGTAAACAGATCCGAAGAATAGCGATAAAGTTCATCCACGGTAGCATTAATTTCTCCATTGAAACGGGTACAGATTTTTTGAAAGGCGGCTTCCAGCTTTTCGCCCTCATCACTGCGGAAATGATCCCAGCCCGTGCGTACTGCCTCAATGGCGTATTGCCGCAGTGACTCATCCAGTTTGTGCGAAGCAAGATGGCGTACACTATCAAAGTGCTCTACTATCCGGGTTTCGATTTTATCTCTCAACCTGGCCTTAAAATTTTCCACATCCTCTGTTACATCATGATCCGCTAAATACTTCACCTCTGCCTTCAGCAAGAAGTTAAAATCACGTTCTTTTTGCGCCATTTCTTCATGCTTGTTTTCAAACGCCTCTACTTTATGGCGTAATTCATCCACCGGTACGGCCAGTGAAGATAGTGTCAGTTGCGCACTGAAGCTGGTCTGGGAAAGAAGTCGCAGTAGCCCCTTGGCCAGGGAGATGACCAGGGCATTGCCCTTGTCTTCTGCGAGAAAATTCTTTAACGCCTCCGTAAAAGCAGGCGATCCACTTTGCGCCAATTGTTCTGCAGAGTCGTTAGTGCATCCCTCCAGAGCCAGCCGTGCAGAGAACGGAAACAGTGTTGCGGGGCAGCCCATCGCTTCCTCGATGACCCGTAAAGTAAACGCCTGCGATTCAGCAAGATCGCTCGCCGTCAGTAAGTCCATCTTATTGAGCAGGAAAAATATTCGTCCGGCGTAATTCCGTACCTGCTTGAGGAAATCGTATTCAACCTGCCCAATGGGTTGATCCACAGAAAGTACCAGCAATACAGCGTCCGCACGCGGCAACAGGTCATAGGTGACAGCGCTGTTGTGCTGGTACACCGATCCAATCCCCGGTGTATCGATTAGTCGTACACCACTTTTCAACCAGGGTGAAGGCCAGCTTACACGCACTTCGCTGACCCCTTTTTCATTATTGGGATTACCCTTTTCTGTAGCAAAATCCCACAGTGCCTGCACCCCAACTTCTTTGTGATTACCGTCCTGGAACAGGATCTGCGCTGTTGCTGTTTCACCGTATTCGAGGATTGTAGCAATAGCCGTTAGTGGCACTACCCCAACGGGAAGGATATCTTCACCGATAAGCGCATTGATAACACTGCTCTTGCCCCGCTTGAACTCCCCCATAACAACCAGATTGAACACGTTGGATTCGAAGCGCTCACGGAACGCTTGTATCTCGCCCGCTGAAATACACTCCAGCATTTCGGTATCGGCCAGGCATTGCCGGAAGTCATCAGGTAGCGAGGTTATGGATAGGATTTGTGTTGGCACAATACAACATTTCCTGAATGTGGAGGTTGCTATCTTTTCATCATAAACCGACACAAAGCAGGTTTTCAATGCCAGCCCTGTCCAACTATGAAATGAGCCTTAACAAGAAAGATGTTTATCACATTACCAGAGATGACCGATAACCTGTTTACAAAACTGTACGGCGATAAGGGATATATCCGCAAAGCCCTGGCCGAAACGTTATTTGATAAGGGTGTTAAGCTTATCACCAATGTGCACAAGAATATGCAGGCGCGTCTCCTGTCCCTTTGGGATAGCGCCATACTGAAAAAGCGCTTTCTCATTGAAACCATCAATGACCAGCTAAAGCACATTTCCCAGATTGAACATTCCCGGCATCGCAGCATTCATGGCTTTATGCTGAGCCTCATAGGAGGTTTGATGGTCTATTGCCTGAAGGACAACAAACCCTTTATCACCTTATCGACTATCAATATGGCCGCGCTACAGGGGCTTGCACTGCCATGTTCTTAAGCCGATCTCAGGTTAATTAATCTAAAAGATGTATTTATGTGACTTTATATCTATACTGTGACAAATTGTCGCAGTTTTTAACAGAAAATGTCGATAGATGCATAAATTTAGAGTAATTATTGAGGAGATGGCCATGGGAGAGCACACGAAGACGGACGATAATACCCCTATTGACTCGGAGCGCCGCAAGTTTCTGAATACCGCAGCACTGGTTAGCTTGGCCGGTGCAGGTGTATCGGTTGGCTTGGCTTCATGCAATAAGAGTGATAATACCGCCAGCCCTGCCGGGGAGTCAGGTAAGGCTGATCCAGCGATGAGCGATGCGGGTGAGTATGGTAAGTATGAAGTCCCCCCGGGTAAGCTGGATGATTACTATATGTTCTCCAGTGGTGGGCATTCCGGCGAGATGCGGATTTACGGACTACCCTCCGGGCGCATATTAAAAAGAATCCCTGTATTCAATATGGACTGTATGGTGGGTTGGGGTGTTACTAATGAATCCAAGGCAATTTTAGGCACCAAGCCGGATGGAAGCATAAAGTACAATACGGGGGATACGCATCATGTACATGGTTCCTATACCGACGGCACTTATAATGGCAAATACCTGTGGGTAAACGATAAAATTCACGGTCGGGTCGCGCGGATTCGCATGGATACCATGGAAACCGAGAAAATCACCGAGATACCCAATGTACAGGGCTTTCATGGTATTTTTCCGGATAAGCGCGACCCGGTAGATGCGAGTATTAACCATACAACCCGTGTGTTTTGTGGCAGCGAGTTCCGTATCCCACAGCCGAATGACGGGCGCAACCTGGATGATCCCAAGAAGTATTACTGCGTATTTACGTGTATTGACGCTGAAACCATGGAGCCGCGCTGGCAGTGCAAAGTCGACGGTAACCTGGATCTGACGGCGACTTCGTACGATGGCAAGCTGGCCTGCTGTAACCAGTACAATACCGAGGGTGGTGTGCATTATGAAGGTATGATGTCGGCCGAGCGCGATTCCTGTGTCTTTTTTAATATCGGGCGCATTGAGGCGGCAGTCAAGGCAGGCAAGACCTATACCATCGGTAGCTCCAAAGTGCCGGTAGTAGATGGCACGGCTGCTGCCAACAAGGATCCGAAGACTTCGCTGACCTGTTATGTACCGGTACCCAAAAATCCTCACGGCGTGAACATCAGCCCGGATGGTAAGTACTATGCCTGTTCTGGAAAGCTGTCGCCTACCGCAACACTGATTCAGCATGACCTGGTATTGAAATGGTTTGATGGTGGGTTGAAAACACCCCGTGATACTGTTGTAGCGGAGCCGGATATTGGTCTTGGTCCTCTCCATACCGGATTTGATAACCGTGGCAATGCTTACACGACGCTGTTTCTGGATAGCCAGATAGTCAAGTGGAACCTGGATGCCGCCATTAAGTCTTTCAAGGGAGATAAAACCGCCACGCCCGTGATGGGTCGTATTGATGTGAATTATCAACCGGGGCATGGGTTCACCTCCATGGGTGAAACCAAGGAAGCCGATAACAAATTCTTCATTTCAGACAACAAGTTTTCCAAGGATCGTTTTCTTCCGGTGGGACCCCTGCATCCAGAAAGCGCTCAGCTAATTGATATCAGCGGCGACACGATGAAGCTGGTGGCGGATCATACGACTTATTCCGAGCCGCATGATGCGATTGTCGTCAGGCGTGACTTGGTGAGAACACGGCAAATCTACAATATGGACGACTTCCCGCTGGCGATAAAAGAGGCTAAAGATTGTCGAGTGGTACGCAAGGGTAACAAAGTTACGGTACACCTCACTTCCCAGGCACCGGTCATCGGTTTACGCGAGTTCAAGATCAAGCGCGGAGAAGAGGTGACCATTATCCTGACCAATCTGGATAAGGTGGAGGATTTGACCCACGGTTTTGCGATTCCGAAATACAATATCAATTTTATCGTGAATCCACAGGAAACCAAGTCCGTTACCTTTATAGCGGACAAGCCGGGCGTTTACTGGTGCTACTGCACTCACTTCTGCCATGCATTGCACCTGGAAATGCGCAGCAGGATGCTAGTTGAGAGTTAAGTATAGATAGCTAGCGACTTTTCTGTGGCGGGCAGGAAGGGGGATTTCGATCCCCCTTTTTTATTTTGCCTCGCGTGGCTAAGACTCTTGACTTGGCTCAATCCTAAGTTGCAGCAGGATTGTTAGAATGATGGTTCCTCGGAATTTTTTACTTAAGCGGGTGGTTTTCTGGCATGACGTTTAAATATGGCTTGGGCGTAAGCTTACGTAGCGCCTTGTTTTTCTATTTGTTAGCGTCTCTCTGGTATGGAGTGGCCTGTGCCTCTAGCGGGACCTATGAAGCACCATTGCCAGTCAAGCTGTCCACCGATCCCAATTTGTGTGCCTACGTCACCTGTCAGGATGTGATGCCGGGTGCAGACAGTTTTTCTAATCGCAAGGGTAAACCTGCCTATGTTGAGGCGTTTCAAAGCAAAGAGGGAAAGAAAAAACTGCTTGGTTACGTATTCTTGTCGACAGACATTGTCGATATACCTGGCTATTCCGGTAAACCGGTGGTCACCCTGATTGGTATGAATACGAAGGGCATTGTTACTGGTGCCAAAGTCCTGCGCCATAGCGAGCCGATTCTCCTTCTGGGTATTCCCGAGACAGAACTGACCAAGTTCATCAAGCAGTACTTGGGCAAGTTCGTCGGCAGTAAGATAGAAATCGGTAAGTCGCGCGAGGGGCAGGGGTATATTGGCTTGGATGCCATTAGCGGCGCGACAGTAACGGTGATTTCAGAAAATCAGGTGATGCTGCGTAGCGGTATGGAAGTTGCCAAACAAGTAGGTATTATCAAGCCAGTTATCCGACCGCAAGCAAAGTTTACCGCCGTTACAGGGGCTTTGAGCTGGGAGGAGATGGTGAAAGAGGGCGATATTCAGCGTCTGACAGTGTCAGCTGCTGATGTCGGTATTAAGAATGACGTGCCTTACATTGATATGTATTTTGGTTACCTCAACACTCCGGCAGTTGGTAAAAATGTACTGGGTAAATTTGGCTATAAAAGTTTGATGTCGCGCCTGAAGCCAGGTGAGCACGCAATTTTTATTATCGCCAATGGTAAGGAGTCGTTTAAAGGGTCTGGTTTCGTCCGCGGTGGTATCTATGACCGCATCCAGGTGGCTCAGGATATGGACACGATTACCTTCCGAGACCTGGACTATCTTAATTTGTATGGTATCAAGGCAGCGGGCGCTCCTTTATATCATCAGTCGGGTATTTTTATCATCCGCAGCAAGAATTTCAGCGCCGCCTACCCCTGGAATCTGGTTTTTCTCGCTAATAAAATTGACAAGGAGACCGGTGCCAAGGTATTTACCAGTTTCGATAGGGAATACTGGTTGCCCGCTCGCTATCTGCTCGGTGGTCGACCCAAAGTGGAGCGTCCCGAGCCTATCTGGCTACATGTCTGGAAGAGCAAGAAAATTGAAATTGGGTTGTTTATATCGCTCCTGCTGGTGACAGCCGTCGTCTATGGCCTGCGGGATAAGTTGGTACGTAAAGCCAGGCGCAAGGATAAGCGTTGGGTAAGTATCCCCAAATATTTGATCTGGGCGACCAGTATAGGTTTTATTGGTTTCTACCTGATGGCGCAACCCAGCATCACGCAGATACTGACCTGGTTCCATTCCTTGTTGTACCATTGGCGATGGGAATTATTTCTGTCTGACCCATTCATTTTCATATTCTGGTGGTTCATCATCATCACGGTATTTTTCTGGGGACGTGGTTTGTTCTGCGGCTGGTTGTGCCCATACGGCTCACTCACCGAGCTGGCTTATAAGTTTGCGCAATTGATTGGCTTGAAACGCTTCCAGTTTTTTTTGCCTCAGGCACTACATGATAAATTGAAGTGGCTGAAGTATGTCATATTCGTCGTCTTGCTCGTCGCCTCGTTCTACTCCATGGGTATGGCGGAGAAGATGGCGGAAGTGGAACCCTTCAAGACCACCTTCCTGGTCGGCGTATGGAACCGATCCTGGCCATTCGTCCTGTTCTGGGTTGCATTATTTAGTCTCTCAATGTTCACCGAGCGGCCTTTTTGCAAGTACCTTTGCCCTCTTGGCGCTGGATTGGCGATTCCCACGACCTTTCGCTTTTTTGGACTGAAGCGTAAACAGGAATGCCAAACCTGTGCCGCCTGTGCGGTTGGTTGTGGGTCACTTGCCATAGATAAACAGGGAAAAATCGATCAGCGTGAGTGTTTACTATGCCTGGACTGCATGGTTATGTATTATGATCCGTATGTCTGCCCACCTCTGACACAAGAGCGCAAGCGGCGCAAGAAAGATGGACAGCCGCTATCACCAATTTCGCCGCAGGGATATTTCATTCCAATAAAGGAAATACAGAAAAAGGGTTGATGTCACAATAAGCCGTGTTTCAGCAGGCATTATAATTCTGCGCTGACACAAGGTTAGCTCTACAAATAATCTGATTATGAGGATTTGTCATGGTGAAGCAGAACACAACAGAAAACCATGTTTCCGTGCCACCCGATAATATGGAAATGAGCTGGCGCCAATGGTTATGGGCGGAAATAAAATTTCATCTTTTTCCCTGGGGGGAGGGGTTCCTGACCCAGAAGGCAGCCATTGTTGCCACAAGCCTAGGTCTGGCCATGGCGGTTACGGTGGTATGGATGCTGGCGCTGACCGGTCGTGCTGAACCGATGGTGACGATTGCCTGGTGGACAGGTTGGAGTGTGTACGAATGCATCTGCCGTATGCACTGCAAACCATGGGTAAAGGAGGGGCCGTGGTGGGGACGTCGGTATCGTGGCGCCAGCTTAGCGGACATGATTGCCTATGTAGCAACCAAGAATCTGCTCATAGGTATTGGCTTGTTTTGGATGCTATATTTTCTGGGGCTAGTACCAGGGGCATTCAATTGAAAGCGGTGCATCAGCAAACGACCAAGGCCCCTTATTATTGATGCAAAATACTAATAAATATAAATTTGCGCGACAGTTCTTTTGTTATGCTTTTTTATGCCTCCTGGCGCTACCCTTGGCGGCGAAGGAATGGCGGGTCGTTCCTGGCGATTCTATCGCCCAAACGGTGAAACGTGCCAGCCCAGGTGATATCGTCAAGGTTGAACACGGCTATTACCATGAGCAGATTATCATCGACAAACCACTTGTTCTGGTGGGCGTTAATCGGCCGACGATAAGTGGCGACAACAAACCGGGTGATGTTATCCGAATTAATGCCCCAGATGTGCGCGTGGAGGGATTTATTGTACGGGATAGCGGAAGCAATCTGACGGCACAGAATGCCGGGATCTATGTCGCCCCAGGCTCAGACCGCGCCTTGGTCCGTAATAATGATTTGACCTACACCTTGTTCGGTCTGTGGATAGAAAAATCCAAGGACGTTCAGGTAATCAACAACCTGATTACCGGTAAACGTGATTTTCAGTCTTCACAGCGCGGCAATGGCATAGAGCTTTACAACACTACGGGTGCGAAGATTATTGGTAATAATATCAGTTTTACCCGTGATGGAATTTATGTAGACGTTTCCCATCATGCATTGTTCCGCGGCAACAAGATTCATAACCTGCGCTACGGAACGCATTACATGAATTCCTATTACAACGTGTGGGAAAACAATGAGTCCTACCACAATCGGGGTGGTCTGGCGTTAATGATGGTGCGCGATATCATTGTTCGAAATAATTACGCCTGGGGAAATTCAGACCACGGCATCATGTTGCGGACTATTACAGATTCGGTAATCGAGGGCAATGTAGTGGAAGGCAATGCGCGCGGATTTTTTATTTATGATGCCGAATACAATACCTTGAAGAATAATTTGGTTGTAGGAAATAACATCGGGGTGCATCTGTGGGGAGGGTCAATTCACAACAAGGTGGAGGGCAACGACTTTATCTCTAACAGAAGCCAGATAAAATACGTGGCGGCGCGGGATGTATTGTGGGGCGAAAAACGCGGTAATTACTGGAGCAACTATGTTGGCTGGGATCGGAATGGTGATGGTGTGGGTGATATTCCGTATGCAGCGAATAATATTGTCGATCGATTGACGTGGGAATACCCAATGATGAAACTTCTGTTGAGTAGCCCTGCAGTACAAACGTTGCAACTGGTTGCGCAGCAGTTTCCACTGTTACGCGCGCCTTCGATAGTGGATCTTAATCCGCGCATGCAACCTTTCCACAAAAACTGGAGGAACTGGCTTGAAAAAAAACATCATTGAAGTCAATGCAGTGGCAAAGCAGTTTGGTGAAGTCCGCGCTGTAGATGGTGTTGATCTCGCTGTTCAGAAAGGTGAGATATTCGGACTGATTGGACACAATGGCGCAGGTAAGAGCACATTATTTAAAATGATGCTGGGTCTCTTACCCGTGAGTGATGGTGAAATTCGAATCCATGGCCAACCAATACGCGGTGAGACATTTCGTCAGGTGCGACGCAATATCGGTTATCTACCGGAAAATGTGGTTTTTTATGATAACCTGACCGGGCTGGAAACCCTGGAGTTTTTTGCCGACCTGAAAAGCGTCACTAAAGGCAGGTGCGCAGAGTTACTTGATAAGGTGGGGTTAAGCCATGCCGCTCGCCGACGTGTACGGGGTTATTCGAAAGGGATGCGCCAGCGTTTGGGTTTTGCACAGGCCATGCTCGGTAAACCAGCCATTCTGTTTCTGGATGAACCTACTAGCGGCCTTGACCCTGAAGGTATTCGAGAGTTTTACCGAATTTTATGGGAAATGCGTGAGCAGGGTGTGACGATGATTTTGACATCACATATCCTGGCGGAAATTCAGGAGAGGGTGGATCGACTGGCCATCATGAAAATGGGTAAGATCCAGGCCTTGGGTACGGTGCAAAGCTTACGTGAGAAAATAGATTTACCGCTGCTTATACAAATCATTATGCAACCAGGGACTCTAGATGATCTTATTGCCGCACTTACCCACCTCGACTTAGGTGAGGCAGAGGAAGAAAATGGAACTGTGCAGGTAAGCTGCCCACGTGAAAAGAAAATGGCCGTGTTATCTCTTCTGGCCGAGCTGGATGGCAAGGTGCTTGACCTTGTTGTACGTGAACCTTCGCTGGAAGATGTCTTTTTAGGTTACTCAGGATAAATAGAATGTTGAACATAGAGTGGCATCAAATTTGGGTAATCGCATCCAAGGAATTTTGGGATCGGATTCGTAATCGCTGGGTTCTGGCAGTAGCAGCCGTGTTTACTGCCTTCGCATTAGTCATTGCCTATTTTGGAGCGGCACAACAGGGTGCGGTGGGTTTTCACAGTATCGATGTTACTATCGCGAGTCTGGTGTCTCTGGTGATCTATCTCATTCCATTGATAGCGCTTATTCTGGGGTATGACGCTATCGTTGGCGAGCGCGAGCGAGGTTCTCTTGATCTCCTGCTCTCCATGCCTATCACCCGTTTTGAACTCCTGCTAGGTAAATTCTGTGGTTTGGCTGGTGCGCTGGCTTTTTCAACGTTGGCAGGCTTTGGCTTGGTGGGGCTACTCCTTTCCTATCAGGTTGATACCACCGCACTGCTTCACTATGCTGGTTTCATGTTTAGTGCCATTCTGATGGGCATGGCCTTCCTGAGTATGGCTGTGGCTGTCTCTGTGGTCGCCACAGACCGCACGAGCGCTAGTGGTATTGCCATTGCATTGTGGTTTTTCTTTGTACTGGTGTTCGATCTATTGTTATTGGGTGCGTTAGTCGTGACAGGTGGTAAGTATGGTGGCGATATATTCCCCTATTTATTATTTTTGAATCCAGCTGACATTTTTCGTATTCTTAACATATTTGGCATGGAAGGCGTAAAATCACTTTATGGACTGGCGACGGTTTTCCCTAAAAATTTAGCCAACCCCTGGCTGTTGGGCACTGTAATGGTGGCGTGGATTGTGGCCCCCCTCGGATTTGCTTCTTGGAGATTTAAATGATGACTAAAAAATTATTTCTGCTGTCACTGCTGGTGGCCACGTTTACCCTCGGTTGCACCAAGAAAGTTGAGACTGTCAACGCGGTGAAAATAGATCGAACAACTTCCTGTTCTCTGGATGGGATGACACTGATGGATTACCCTGGGCCTAAAGCGCAAATTCAATATGACAAAGGGGAGCCGGATTTTTTCTGCGATACAATGGAAATGTTTTCTGTCTACCTGAAACCAGAGCAAAAAAGACATGTGAAGGCAGTATTTACCCAGGATATGGGCAAAACTTCCTGGGAACATCCAAAGGGAAACTGGATAAATGCCAAATCTGCCTACTACGTTTATGGTAGTAAAAAGTTTGGTTCTATGGGGCCAACAGTCGCAGCATTTTCACGTAGGGAAGATGCGCAAAAATTTGAAGCTCAGTATGGTGGCAAAGTATTAAAATTCGATGAAGTAACATATAACATGGTTGCGCTGGATGGTGGTGCTCAGCATGATGTAAGGATGTAGACATGGAAGACTTTTTTGAAGGAATGGATCAGGATGGCAGTCGGC
>Ga0209633_10003956_pt1 | contig 13520 bp, 11 predicted proteins | sample Cruoilmetagenom1_FD_187290 | JGI IMG/M metagenome (GOLD analysis project Ga0209633, IMG submission 187290) | Oil polluted marine microbial communities from Coal Oil Point, Santa Barbara, California, USA - Sample 1 (SPAdes) (version 2) | ecosystem: Environmental > Aquatic > Marine > Oil seeps ... | reverse complement strand
TTTATACAAATGATGATGGTGTTTATATGGTCAAACTTCATGATGTAATGCCGGAGCCTGGTGAGACTTCTATCTTTCATGGAATATCTGAGGAAGAGAAACTTGAGAAGGTGCTTAAGTTGTTTAGGAGCAGTCTAGTCAAACTTGAGGATGGACGTGCTGATCTTCCAAAGGGGGAACCCGGGTTATTTGATTTTAATGCCTGGAACTGTAATCAGCCAGGAACCACATTTTTTGTTCCTGTAACAAACACTACGGTTGAGTATATGGTCCTACTCTTTATCTATTTCGGGGCGAAATATGCTTTTAACATTGTTGACGAACTCAACGGCGGTAGATCGTGCGGCTTAGATAAATGGATAGATAAAGGGTACATAAGAAAAGACGTAGAGCTTTCTTTGTTTGATTTAGAACTTAGAGTGCTTACGACATTAAATGTAGAACAAGCATTTATATGCCAGAATATGAATCTTGCACTTCAGACATTAGGTCTTGGTGGTTGGGCATTTACGGGGTTACTCCCACACTATGCTCTTGGTGTAAACCCGGATTATAAAGGGCTTGGTTTTAGATTTACCCATCCCGAGAAAACCCTTAGAAGCTCTAAACCCGCAGTACCCGTGGGGCGAGATGGAGTTTTTGAGGCGCTCTGTCCACCTTATGTAGATAATATGCGAGACGCAGTGGACAAGTTTCTTGAACAAAGAGGTCACTTCTGGGAAGAGGACAATCCCTACCCTTATCAGAACCCTGAAGGCGTGCTTGCTGATGAATACCACCCAAGCGAAGTACGCATAGAGATAGTTAAGGATTTCTGCTCCTATGTTTATGAGAACTACGGACGCTTCCCGGCATTTTTAGACCCTATGTTTGCAAGGCTAGTCTTTCAAGCTCACCATCTTGATCTGGATTTTTATGACAAGTATTACAACGAAGGAGCATATACTGAGGTTCACAAGAACCACTTTAAGCTCTGGCACCCGGAAATGGATGATCCTTTTGATAAATGATGGCTTCACTCCTCAACACTATCTTCCTAATAACATTGTATTAATTGCTAAAATCGTTTAGCCTTATATGTAAATAACTTTTGAAAATTTATATGGTATGTAATAGGTAATAAAAAATAAAGAAATTCTATGGAGTCATAGATTTAAAGAAAGTCTTCTTTTCAAATTCTTCTTTATGCCCTCTTAATCCTTCAATTCCTTTGATCGATTCTGATGTGAAATGAAGAAGTTTTATATTAAACAATCAATCTATATTAAAATCTAATCACGGAGCAGCACACTAAAGATACTTGTTCGTTCACAGAATTCATACCCAAGGGGAATAAATGCGAAAACTTCGAGTCGGAATAATAGATTTTATTACAAAATCACCAAACAAATCAATCTGGGCGCGCATGATGCATGCAAACCTTGCTGGTCTTATGCCTCAGGTTATTGCTGTTTGGTGTGAGGAAATGGGCCACGATGTTGAATTATTTTCATTTACAGGATGTGAAGAATTAAAGAATGATACACCCAAAGATATTGATGTAGTTTTCATAAGCGCTTTTACGCAATCTGCAATACAAGCTTATGCTTTAAGTAATTTATACCGCTCCAAAGGAATAATAACCGTTCTAGGTGGTCCACATGCACGTTGCTATCCCGAAGATGCCCAAAAATATTTTGACTACGTTTTGGGACTGACTGACAAAGAGATTTGTAGAGAAGTATTGGAAGAGTGCAAACCTCACCTTCAGTTAGGAAGATGCTTGTCTGCTGCACAGCAACCCTCATATCTGCCCGGAATACGCGAGCGTTGGAAATATATTGAGCTTGCTCTTAGAAAGGCTCCTTGGGTAAAGATGGTCCCTATGATAGGAAGCTTGGGGTGCCCTTATACCTGCAGTTTTTGTATAGATGCGGATGTTCCCTACCAACCACTTGAGTTTGAATCGATAAAAGAAGATTTAAGATTTGTTAGAACTAAATATAAGCGCCCGGTTGTTAGTTGGTATGATCCCAATTTTGGCGTTAGATTTGATGATTATATGAAGGTCATTGAAGATGCTGTACCCATGAACAGCATAGATTTTATAGCTGAGAGCAGTTTATCCCTTTTATCAGAGCCGCATTTAAAACGCCTGAGGGATAATGGATTTAAAGCTATTCTCCCTGGAATCGAATCATGGAATGATATGGCCAATAAGTCTAAAACAGGCAAGAAACAGGGTATGGACAAAGTTGAAGTTGTTTCAGAGCATGTAAACATGATACTGAGATATTTGCCCTATATACAAACTAACTTTGTGCTTGGTCTCGATTGTGACGATGGACCTGAGTCTTTTGAGCTGACAAAGAAATTTGTGGATATGTCTCCTGCTGCCTTTCCGGCCTTCCCTCTTTTAACTTCATTTGGGGAAGCTGCGCCGCTCAATCTTGAGTTTCAGGGAGCAGGCAGAGTGTTACCCTTCCCATTTCATTTCTTAAACAATAACCACGCTATGAATGTAAGGCCTGCACACAGTAGCTGGCCTGAGATGTACGACCGCATAATTAGTCTTGTGGAACATTCTTTTTCTTGGTCAGCAATATGGAACCGTTTTACTGAAACTAAAACTACCTTTCCGAAGGCGCTTAACTTTGTTCGTGCCGTATCAACAGAGGGTTTTGGAAGAATGAAGTTTTACAGGGAAATAAGAAGGCGTTTGGATGAAGACAGGCAATTTAGAGATTTCTTTGAAGGTGAGACAACAGTTGTTCCTGAGTTTTATATTGATATGATGAAGAAGGACTTAGGGCCGCTTTGGGAATGGTTGCCAGAAGGTGCTATATACCACGACCAGAACGCTTACTATAAGAAAGATCAGGAAAGGAAAAAACTAAGGGCTCAAGAAAAACAGAAACAAGAAATTCCACTTGATAAGAAAGTCGCTCAAGTTGGACAAAGGGCTACTGCTTAATTTTTAGTTAAGGTTCTTTATTTATAACTAAAACTTTAGCGCCTTTAATTTGACCTTCTTTTAGTGCAGTCAAAGCCTTATTTGCATCTTCAAATTTATATTCTTCTATCTCAGGCTTTATTGGTATTTGAGAAGCTAGTTCCAGAAATTCTATCACATCATTTCTACTTACATTCGCTACACTTTTTATTTCTTTCTCCATCCACAAATCACGAGAGTAGTTCAGATTCAATAAGTAATCTTTATCTACCGGCTCCTTACGAATTGCATTGATTACCAATCTTCCCTCAGTGTTAAGATTCTTAAGCGCTTCAACTACAGGTTTCCATACAGGAGTAGTGTCAATAATGGCGTCTAGTTTTTGCGGGGCTGCATCTTCGGTGTTGCCCGCCCAAACAGCTCCTAATTCTTTGGAAAACTCTCTTTCTTTCTCGCTTCGCGCAAATACAGATATCTTTGAATTAGGCAATATGTGTTTTGCCATTTTAATAACTAAATGACCTGATGCTCCAAATCCCGTGAGTCCTAAACTTTGTCCGTCTTTGAGCCCAGCAAGTTTGAGAGATCTGTAGCCAATAGCGCCTGCACACAGTAAAGGCGCAGCTTCTGTATCTGAAAACACTTCAGGGATTAAATAAGCGTAGTTCTGTGATACTGTCATATATTCAGCGTAACCGCCGTCAACATCTCTTCCAGTAGCTTTAAACTCCTCACAAAGGTTATCATTGCCTTCTCTACAATAATGGCATTCTCCGCATGATGAAAATATCCACGCTACCCCTACTCTATCTCCTAGCTTAAATCTATTAACTCTCTCACCTAGTTCTTCGACGACACCAACAACCTGATGGCCTAGTACTCTAGGGAATCTAGGCGGTGGGGTTCTTCCTTCTATTTCATCTAGTTCTGTATGACAGACGCCGCAGGCAGATACGCTAATCAATACCTCTTCTTCCTTTGGTTTCGGTTTATTCATATCAACCATTTCCAAAGGGTATTTATTTGAACTAAGATCGGTGGTTTCTTTTAGGATCATTGCTTTCATTTCAAGTTCCTTTGCTATATAAATATACTATTATAATAATTGGAATTGCAGTATTCTGTCTAATTTGCTGACAAAAGACATTAATGGCTGGATATCACTTAGCAAATAAATGATTGTAACTATCTGTTATCATATGAAATTCTAACTTGGCATAAATATTGTATATTTTTATGTTATATATTATAGATAAGAATATATTCAAGTGAGCAATTTGAGGGGTTATTGGAGAGAGCTAATGAAATTAAAAAAAATACTTTGGGCAACAGATGGATCAAAAGAATCTAACAGTGCACTGAGATATGCAGTGTTCTTAGCAGAGAAATTCCAAGCTGAGATCCTAGCTGTATACGTGAGTGAAATTCAATACCCTATTGTAGCACTTTATCCAATATCGGAAGAATATATTGTGAATATAGCAGAAATTAGCGAGAAGAAGTTTGAAATGAAATTCAAAAGATTGTCAAAAAGCCTCTCTGAAAAGGGAATTCCTTTTAGCTATAAAATTATTCGCAGTAATGTGGATGAAGGAATTATTAAAACAACCAAAAATAGTAAATGCGATTTAATAGTAATGGGCAAGCATGGTCTGGGATTTTTTGAAAGATCAATTTTAGGAAGCAATACTGCTAAAGTGTTAAGAAAATCTCCAGTCCCGGTGCTTTCTATAAAAGGGAAAGGAAGAAAACAAATCAGTCAGATCTCTAATATCTTGGTACCTGTTGATGTCTCGGACACTACTAGTTCGGATATTTTGTCATCTCTTGAATATGCTAGTGCATTAAGTGCTTCTGTGACGCTCTTGTATGTATTTTGGTTAAATGAACAAGCCTATGATATTCCGCCCAAACTTCTTAAGAATCTTATTGCAAAATCTAGACAGAAATTAGAAAGTATAGCTGTCGCAGGTAAAAAGAAGTTACTTAAATTAAAGAAATATTCTAAAATAGACATTAAGACTGAAGTCATAAATGCAACAAACCCGGGACTTGCTATTTCCTGGTACGCAAGAAAGATGAATTGTGACATGACAATTATGAATACCCATGGTAGAACAGGTATAAAAAGACTTGTTTTAGGAAGTGAAGCCGAAAAGGTTATTCGTGAGTCTTCTTGCCCTGTTTTAATTAAAAGAGCTTAGTTTCATTACAGTCATTGTCGGAAATCAATTATGATTAGAGCTATGATAGTTATTGTATTCATATTATGTGTCCATAGTAATTTTTTGTATGCTATGGAAAAAGAATCCGAATATAAAGAAAGGCAAGTAAAAAGAGGCGAGCAATTGGTAAACGAGGGAAGATGTAATGATTGTCATACGCCTGTTATTCAAACTCCTGAGGGTTTACAACCAGATAGTAAAAGAAAGTTATCTGGACATCCTTCTGATTCGGAAATACCTGAGGTTCCTAATGCAGATATTAATTCAGATGAATGGATGAATTTTTTGTCATCCCTTGATTCAACCATTTGGGCTGGAGAATGGGGTATGAGTTTCTCAGCAAATTTGACTCCTGATCCTAAAACTGGAATTGGGAAATGGAATGAAGAAATCTTTATTGAAATAATGAGGACAGGACGTCATGTTGATCTTAAGCGGGATATAAAGCCGCCTATGCCGTGGCAAGATTATGCAAAGTTAAGTAATGATGATTTGATAGCAATTTTTTCGTATTTATCTACTCTAAAACCAATTTATAATGCAGTTCCCAAAGCAATTTCACCTTCATCAAAATAATATATCAATATATGCAGGGATTGTAGCGACTTACGTTAGGCTTATTTTTATTAGTGCTTCTTATGCATTAAAATATAAACAGCAAATTACTTAAGGAGGGTTCTCAGTTGATTAAGAAAATACTTTGGGCGTCTGACGGTTCCGAAGATTCCCTAGACGCTCTGGCGTATGTGGAAGATGTTGCAACAAAATGTAAAGCTGAAACTATAGGATTATATGTAATCCCTGATTATTTTGAAGTTGATATGAAAGACCAATTTCCAGAGCAGGAATATGATCTAATCGCAAAGTGGATTAAAGAGACCGAGTATAAGGAAAGTGACCGTCTGAATGATATAGCAAAACGGTTCGACTCTAAAGGGCTTAGTTTTAAAACACAGATTGTTAAAGGCGTTCCACATTTGCAAATTATCAAAGCGGCTGAAGAAGCTAATTCAGATTTAATAGTTTTAGGGAAAGGACGTGCAAAAGAAAAAATCCTACTCGGAGCAACTGCACTTAAAGTAATAAGACGCTCTTCAATACCAGTGATGGTAGCAAGAAAAAAAGATGGGCCAATCAAAATCGAGAACATACTAGTCCCTACCGATCTCTTTAATATTACTTCAAGAGACCTATTATTTACAGCAGGGCTTGCAGGGTATCTTGATCTTAATGTTACAAGCCTAAACATTGTGGAGATTGGAAACAAGAAATACCCGCCTGAGGTCGTGGAGCGGCTGCGCGGTAATTCTTATAACAATCTTACGAAAAAAGTTAATGACGCCAATCTTGGAATAAAAGTTAACCCAGTCGTAAAGACAGCGAAGAACGCGTGCAAAGGAATAATTAAGTACGCTTCAGAAAATGATGTCGATATTATTTTTATGAATACCTATGGCGGCGGGGAATACAGGAGAGAAGAATTTATAGGAAGCGTGGCGGAAAGAGTTATTCAGGAAGCGCCCTGTCCTGTAATTACAGTTAAGCCTGAATAATTTAATTCTCATGAATTGCAAATGACAGGACTTAGAAAAAAGTTATTTTTATCAGTAGTACTGCTTATTCTTATCAATGCTTTAGGCGTAGCTGGTTATATGGTCATAGAGGGCTGGAATTTCATGGATTCCCTCTTTATGACGGTAATAACAATAACCACTGTCGGATATGGCGAAGTCCATGACCTTACGTCAGCGGGAGAAGTCTTTACTATTATTCTTCTGGTATTGGGTGTAGGTATTATTCTTTATCTGCTTGGGACCGAAGCAAAACTTCTTTTAGAGGGAGAGCTTGAGGATTTAATAGGGAGAAAAAGATTGGAGAAAAAAATCAGAGATTTAAAAAACCATTATATAATATGTGGATTTGGAAGAATGGGTAAAACCGTTGCTAGAGAGTTTTCATCAAGGAATGTTGACATTTTAATAATTGAAAAGAAGTCATTATCTGATATTGAAAAAGGTGAATTCTTGATAATTGAGGGTGATGCAAATAACGAAGATGTGTTAAAGAGTGCCGGTATAGAAAGGGCAAAGGGCTTAATATCTGTTTTGCCTACTGATGCGGAAAATTTATTTTTAGTTCTAAGCGCCCGTGACTTAAACCCTGATTTGTTTATAGTGACTAGAGCAAGTGAGGAGAGTTCTGAGAGAAAGATTCTACGAGCGGGAGCCGACAGAGTAGTTTCCCCTTATTTCACAGGGGGAATTAGAATAGCTAACAGTGTTTTAAAACCAGCTGTTGTAGACTTTATAGAATATGCTACAAAATCTGGGAATCTTGAGCTTCAGTTAGAGGAAATTTGTTTGACCAATGGAAGTAAGTTTAATAATATGACCCTTGAAAGCACTGGGATAGGAAGAGATTTAGGGGTTGTTATAGTTGCTATAAAGAGACAGGACGGCACAATGGAATTTAACCCTAATTTTGATAGCACTATAAATGCGGGAGATACTCTTGTTGCACTTGGAGAATCAAACAAGTTGAAAGAATTGAACGAACTTGCAGGACTATAAAGTTTTAACTATTATCAAACTCTGAGTTGGCGGATTTCCTTAATATTTCTCTAGCTTCCTCTAACCCTCTTTCGACAGCCTCAGACTCATTTTCCCCGCATCCTGGAATGTTTACAATTACCCTTACGCTTGATATTCTGCCCACAATCGTCTTATCTTGCTCTAGATATCCAAATATCACCTCTGTAGCGTCTCTTTCAGAATTATAATTAGTTTCAATTAGATAAAGTGATCCATAATCTGACATAGTGTTCTCCATCTAGATATTTATTCAATATTATACATCAACTAATGTGCCAATCATCAAATTGTTGTATTCAAATAACTTATACTCCTATTTATTTTAATTAACTGTCCGATAATCTGACATGCTACAATTAATACGTTTTTCTATTATTTTAACACTCTGGATTTAATAGTAATTTGCACAATCAAAGTGGCATTAATGTTGCACTATCTACTAATTGATACAAATTCATTACTAAGGGGGAAACATGAATAAAAATCTTATTAGATACTCTAAACCACTTAAAGATATGCTAAATAGGGATGTAATAACTATAGGCCCTACTGCAGCTGTGTCTGAGGCTGCGTATCTTATGATGAGAGAAGAAATAGGCTCATTGGTTGTGGTAGATACTGAAATGTTTCCAATCGGGATTATTACTGACAGAGATCTAGTTGTTTCTGCTATTGCAGAGGGAAAAGATCCTGAAGAAGCAATAGTTGAAGAAGTGATGACAAAAGATCTTGTATACGTTGAAGAGGATACAAATATACTGGATATTTTAAGTACCATGTCTGAGTATTCTATAAGAAGGATGCCGGTAACTAAAGATGGAAGACTGACGGGTATTGTATCTGTCGATGATTTGATTGTTGTAATTGCCACTGAACTGGTAGATTTAGCTATGGCAGTTAGCAGTAAATCTAAAGTCCTATAAGATTAAAGCAAAGTAGTTTCTAGTTATCTGCCATGCTTTAGTTTAGTATTATATTATCTAGAGTTAGAATCATCGATTTGAAGGAGAGTCTATAAATGAAAAAGATTATTTGGGCAACTGATGGATCAGAAGAAGCTGAGAGGGCTTTGGAATATGCAAAGTATTTAGCTCTTAAATCAGATGGTGAAATTATCGGAGTCCATGTTGTTCCATTAGCAGTCCAATTACTTTACGAAAATCTCAGTGAATCCAAAGAAAATGTAAAAGATTGGAGGTTGCAGATAGAAAAAAATGCGGCTCTTAGGTTTGAAGAGGTTTCCATCGAACTTAAGAAAGTCGGTATTAAATTTGACGGTGTTATTCTAAAAGGTAAACCAAGCGATAAAATAAGAGAGATAGCAAAGAGAAGAAAAGCAGATTTAATAGTATTGGGTAAACACGGACATGGCTTTTTTGAAAGCATGCTCGTTGGAAGTGAAACAATTAAAGTTCTAAAGGGCTCTCACATACCAGTATTAGCGGTTAGGGATAGCAATAAAACTAAAGCACAATTTAAAAAGATACTTGTTCCTATTGATCTTACACACGGTAGCGACACAGCAGTATTCTATGCTCTCAATTTAGCCCAACTTACGGGAGCTCTAGTAAAAGTTGTTCATGTCTTAAGACTTGATATGTACGCTCAGGATTTGCCGGCAAGCGCACTTGAGATTGTTATAGAGCAGACTGAGAAAGCTCTTAATAAGAGGGTTTTAAAAATAAAGAAAGACTTTGAAAATAAGAACCGTTCATCTAAAAATGTGAAAATCACTAACGAAGTGATTCACGGCATGAGTGAAGCCGTCACAATATCAAATTACTCAGAAAAAAACAATATCGATCTTCTTGTTATACATACTCATGGTAGGACAGGGATAACTCGATTTCTACTTGGAAGCGTGACAGAGAGAGTAATTTCAAGTTCTAAATGTTCCGTTTTAGCCATAAGGCCTGAATAATAAATAAGAAAATTTCTCTATGAAAATTCAAAGTGGAATTAAAAGATCCGAGATTGAAAGATTAGAGCTAATAGACTTTCTCTCCCTGCCCTCTTCTTATTCGCATGCGCCCTCTCGGATTGAGCATATTCAAACTCATGCCTCAGATGTATTCATGGCACCTCCTTTTGTATATAAAATAAAAAAGCCGATTGATCTGGGATTTCTCAATTTCTCTACGCTGGAAAATAGGAGGTATTACTGTGAGAAGGAAGTAGAGCTCAATAGGAGGCTTTGCAGTAGCGCTTATCTTGGTGTTGAAGAAATATCGCTAACAAACGGTGTGTTGAGTCTCGGTAAAGGAGATCAAACAGTCGAGTACGCGGTGAAAATGAATATGCTTCCGGAAAAATACTTTTTGCAGAACCTTCTTAGAGAAAACAAAGCAAAAGAAGCTGATCTTATAAGGCTTTCAAATAAACTGGCAGATTTTTATAAAAATCAAAATTTTTGTAAAGAAATTAATGAACAGGGACACCCTGATAAAATAAAAGTAAGTATAGATGAGAATCTTACGCTCTCTAAAGATTTTATTGAGGATACAATTTCACAAGCTGCATATAGCGCAATACAATTTTATAACAATTATTATTTTGAGAACAGATCCGATTTGTTTATGAAAAGAATGGACCGGGATTTGATAAAAGACTGCCACGGGGACCTTAGACTTGAACATATCAACTTTGGATCAGAAGAAATCTGTATTTTCGACTGTATAGAATTTAACGATAGGTTCAGATATATAGACATAGCTTCTGATATCGCTTTTCTTGCGATGGACCTGGACTTTAATGGTTATTACGGATTCTCTAACTTTTTCGTCTCTGAAATGTCCAAAGCCATTAATGACAATTCTCTTTATGACGTGCTCGATTTTTATAAATGTTATAGAGCGTATGTTCGAGGAAAAGTAGAGAGCATTAAGGCTCTGGAGCCAGAGGTGCCTTCAAAGCAAAGAGCCCTCGCCCATAAACAAGCCGCGTCATATTTTAAACAGGCTTTAAAATATGCACTTTTTGGCTCAAGCCCCGTGATTATTGTTACATTCGGTATTATAGGTTCAGGGAAATCTACTATTGCTGAATTGCTGTCCGAAGAGCTTTCATGTGAGATCGTTTCCTCAGACATGGTAAGAAAGAATATCTCAGGAATCCCTGGCAATGAAAGGAAATATGAGAAATATGATAGTGGCATTTACTCAAAGGATATTACTGAGCAAACATATTGTGAACTGTTAGATAGAGCTGAAGCAATAACTAAAGGCGGGAAGATAGTGATTCTAGATGCCAGCTTTTCAAAGAGAAAATGGAGAGAGTTTCTTGTAGAGAGGTCAGAAAGTTTAGATACAACCTTATACTTTTTACAAGCACTTGCTTCAAAAGATTTAATTGAGCAAAGACTCTTATACAGAGAGCGGCAAGAGACATCTGTTTCTGACGGCAGACTGGAGATATTGGACAGATTTATTCTTGAATTCGAAGAACCCCTTGAGATGGAAGAGATAAACTTAATAACTATAGATACCACAAAGCCTCTTTTGGATAATGTGAAATCTATTTTTAAAGATATAATACTTAGAAATCATAATTGATAGGTTTATAGGATATGGCGAATACAAAATCAGAAGTGACAATAAGCTCTTATTTATCAGATTTCGTATACGGCGGGATTGACGGCTCAGTTACAACCTTTGCGATTGTTGCGGGTGTAACAGGCGCGTCTCTGTCCCCAACTATTGTGTTAATCCTGGGTTTTGCCAATCTATTTGCGGATGGTTTCTCAATGGCAGTCGGAAACTACCTTAGCACTAAATCCAGGAAGGAATATGCTGACAAAATAAGAAAGTCAGAAGAGCATTCAATCATACATATTCCCGAAGAGGAAACACAGGAAATAAGGGATATCTTTGCGGAAAAGGGTTTTTCGGGCAAGCAGCTTGAGGATGCGGTGGAAATTATTACAAGCAATCAAGATGTATGGATTGATACTATGATGAAAGACGAGTTTGGTATATTTGAAGACCATACTTCGCCGCTTAAAAGCGCTCTTGTGACTTTTGTTTCATTCAATTTGATAGGATTTATTCCACTTTTTGCCTACGTTCTTTCTTATTTCTCTGAATCGTTTAGAACCAACACCTTTGCTTTATCCATAGTTCTTACGTCCATAGCCTTTTTTATAGTTGGCTCGGTTAAAGGACGCTTTGTAGGAGAAAGATGGATTATTTCGGGTCTTGAGACAGTGCTCATAGGGGGTGCTGCCGCAATTATCGCCTACGTTGCAGGTTATCTCCTAAGGGGTTTAGCTTAATTGTATTCTGTCTAATAGTTAAAAATCTTTCAAAAGTTAAGCAAAACGCAATCTAAATTTATGTATTTTGTTTTAAATGGAGCAAGTTTTATTTAGACTATAGAAAATGGGATACAAAGAATCCAGAGATAGCAGGCGTTATTTAGAGAGGTTAAAGAGGTTAGGAAAAGATAATGGTCTGGTCCCCTATACTTATAACCCCCCTTTAGAGCGCATTATGGATATTTCTTCTATTGTTTTGATCATTGCCGCAATAGTTATAGGGATTTCTTTTAAGAGCTGGACTTACTTCATTGTATTGACCGCAATCGCCTTTCTTATTTTTTCAATTAGAGAGCTTTTTGTACAGGACGACAGAACGCTTATTAGAATATATGGACCGCTGGGCAGAATCAGATATTTGTTTGAAGATACTTTTCGCGATAAGTACCTTCAGTATTTTAACGAATCGAATACAAACGGAAGACCGATACCTAGGATCGTAAGGGATTACATATATCAAAAAGCGAAAGCAATTAAGCCTATTGCGAGCTTTGGTACTGAGCTTGATGACTATGACTTTGAAAATACAGCACAGTCTCACCTTCTCCACAAAAATTTTCCAGGCTCAGTTAAGAAAGCGAGTTATGAAGTTGTTATTGGAGAAAAAAGAGAAGGCGTAAGGCCGTTCACCGTAAAGAACTCCATAAACGTATCTGCTATGAGTTACGGCTCCATCAATTGGAAAGCCGCAGAATGTATAAGCATAGGAGCAAAGGATGTGGCGTACGTCAATACTGGTGAAGGAGGATACGGTCCTCACGGAGTTGCAGGAAATGATACGGTGTTTCAAATTGGTACGGGCAAGTTTGGCGTCGGCAAACAAGGAGTTTTAAATGACGGCACCCCTGCCCGCTTTTTAGATGAAGCTCTCCTTATGGATTTAGTTCGAGACAATGACAACATTAGAATGATTCAAGTTAAGATTTCACAGGGCGCCAAACCTGGACTGGGAGGAGTGCTGCCGGGAATAAAAGTTACCCCTGAGATTGCTGCAGTTAGAAAAGTCCCGATTGGGAAAACAATAATGAGCCCTCAGCAGCATGCTGAATTTATCGCCGACACCCCTAAAGAGTCTGTACTTAAAATGCTCGAATTCATAAAAAGGATTAGGAACCTAACAGAGCTTCCTGTGGGAATAAAACTATGCGTCGGGAGACTTGAAGAAATTGATCTTTTAATAGAGGGCATTAAGGAAACAGGGGAAGGACCCGATGCAATACAGGTTGACGGAGCAGATGGTGGTACAGGAGCGGGAGAAAATATTTTTATGAATTACGTAGGTTTTGGAAATTCATTTGAAACTATTTCTTATCTGGATAGAAAACTTAAAGAAGCTGGAATAAGAGATAATATAAAGATAAGCGGCTCGGGGAAACTCTTTACCCCTGCTCATGCTGCATTAGCCTTTGCAGTTGGATCTGACATTGTTGAAACTGCAAGGGGTGTAATGTTATCACTTG
>Ga0209633_10003955_pt1 | contig 13522 bp, 7 predicted proteins | sample Cruoilmetagenom1_FD_187290 | JGI IMG/M metagenome (GOLD analysis project Ga0209633, IMG submission 187290) | Oil polluted marine microbial communities from Coal Oil Point, Santa Barbara, California, USA - Sample 1 (SPAdes) (version 2) | ecosystem: Environmental > Aquatic > Marine > Oil seeps ... | reverse complement strand
GGAGTTAGCACTTCTTCATCCTGGAGTTTATGCTTTAATTCAACTAAAACAGATTGAACTTTGTCTGCAACCTCTTTTTTTGTAACTTTTTTATCTTGTTTTATGGTGAAATATATTGTTCCTGAACCAAAAACTAAAAATGATAATATTAAAATAAATACCATTGCAAGTTTTATTTGGTTAGTAAAATCAAATTTGAACTTCTTAAAAGCAAATCGGTAATCAGTAAAAATTATTGATAAAAAAACTAATATATTAAAAAACACAAAGAGGTATGCAAATGAAATTATTAAGTCAAATATTTCTTCTTTTTCTTTACTCAAAACTATTTTTTGTCCAGATTTATCCTGAAAAACTAAATGTTTGAAGCCATTTTTTTCTATAAAGAACTTTTTTTTGTTGGATTTAATAAAATCAATATCTGTTAAATCGTAAGAATAGTTTCCTGATTTAACCGTAAGATTTCCATCTTTATATTTTGCGTATGAATATCCATTATATTCAGTTTTGCTTATAGAAGTTTTATCTATAAGAAGTTTTGGAAATCCTAATCTTTTAGAAACTAACTTTTCATATAATGAAATATATAGTCTTAAATTCCGGCTGTCTTTTTTTATTGGCACTTCAATTAATCCTGTATATGTTATTTTTCCAGAGTTGTCATTTATAAACCAAAAGTTTGTATTCTGAACTTTTTCACCAAATTCATCAAATCTATTTAGGTAGTAGCCTTTGCAGTTATTTGCCTGATTTTCAGAGTTGTAAAATTCTGAATTTCCACATAAACTAACAGATAGGTCATATTTTTCCCAAAATCCATAAAAATATTTTCTAAGAAGGTAATTTATTATTTTTGTATCTTGTTCATATGAAACGTCAATAATTTTATTAGTTAAAACAGTGTCATTTGTTAGCCGATCATTAATTTCTTTTAAAAAACGTTCAGCCATGTCATCTCTTTCGTTTGTTAAGTTTTTAATTAGTTTGTTTTCAAAAGCAAAATCTTTATCTTTTATGTTTTTATCTTCAAAAATTACAAAAAATACAGTAAAAATAAATATTGATAAAATTAACGTGAAATAAGAGTAGTCTTGTTTAACAAATCGTATAAAAATTATTGTAAGTAGTAGTAAATAAAAAAAAGTTATTTGTATAAAATCAGACTCTAATACATTTAAACTTACCAGAAAAATAGTAATTGAAAAAATAATTGAACTTGAAATAAGGATTGTTTTTATATCTGTAATTCTACTAGATAATCTTACAAATAAGTCAAGTATATATAAGTATGAGAAAAATAATAAAGAAATAAAAATATACGCAGGAATTGTTGTTTTATTGATATTCAGCATATCCCTTATGTCAATTAATACATTAGAGTTTTTAGTGAAAGATGAAATAAAGCTACTTATGTGTGTGAAATAAACAAAAATTATAAGAATAAATACACTTGTAAAAAGGTAAATGTAGGGTTTGTTGTTTTTTATCTTTTTTTCTGCAAATTCTTCAATTGGAATTAATCTGAAAATGTTTATTGAAATAAAGACTATGTAAGTTGATGCTATCAACATCTCTTTAAGTGATAAAAACTGTTTAAATTTACTGCTATTATTAAACAGTTGAATGTTGTAATTTAAAAATATAAAGTTAGTTTTTTGTGCAATAAAATATAATATCAGTCCTAATGTTATGGTAATTATAGAACTGAACAAATATGAGTGCTTTATTTCTACAATTTGTTTTATAATTGTATTTGTAAAAAAAAGTAAAAATACAATTGCTAAAAAAAATAATGTAAATGGAACTTGTGATTGGTTTTCTGAGATTTCAGTATTTATAGGAGGAATTAATGAAAAAATATATTTACCCTTATTATTATATATATCCTTACCGATTATCATTGGTGTTGTAGAAATAATAACAGAAGCTGGTAAGTTAATTTTAATTGTAAAATTACTTTGTAAATATTGGTTGTCGTAGTAATAATTATTTTTAATTTTTAATAAACCAATAATTTTAAGCCCATTTACTTTATATTTAATCACTTCGTACCAACCATTTTTAAGTTTAACAACAGAGTTGTTTTTTATATGTAATATTTTCAAATATTGAGGTGCTGGAGTAGTATTATTAGACCAATATTTTAAAGAATCATTTTTAAAAATAAGAATTGTAAATTTATTTTCAATACTATTATTTAAGGTTTTAAAAAACCAATTTCTATTAAGTTTTGAAGTATCTTTTTCGCTTAATATTTCACGTTTAATATCTAAAATTAAATTTTCAAGCTTTACCTCTTCTTTATGAAGAGTGTTTTGGGTGTAATTAACATTTATAGAGTAATTTCCTTTGTCAGTTTCATTATTCTTCACTATAAATGCAAGACCATAAAGCAAAATTGAAATAATAATTAATAAAACTAATTTATATGTATTGTTTTTTATCATATAATAAAAAAGTTTAATCGTTATGATATGGCTCTCCTTTAATAATTGTAAAAGCTCTGTAAAGTTGTTCTGTAAAAAGTAATCTTATAGGTTGATGCGAGAATGTCATTTTCGATAAAGAAATTTTTCCATTTGCTCTTTTATAAATTTCTTTTGAGAAACCATAAGCCCCACCAACTAAAAACACTAAATGCTTTACCCCTGTATTTTGTTTATTATCAATAAATTGAGCGAACTCTCTTGAAGTAAAAAGTATACCCTTTTCATCAAGTAAAATTAAAATATCAGTTTTGTTTAGATGTTTTAAAATTTGCTCACCTTCTTTTTGTTTTACAGTTTTTGCAGGCATACTTTTGCTTGCTTTAAAATCTTTAATAGTTTTAATTTCAAAGTCAATATACCTTTTTATTCTTTTTTCATAATCTAAAATCCCAACTTCAAGATACTTAAAAGATGTTTTACCTGTAAAAAATAATGACAATTTCATTTTCAATAACTTATAATGCGAAGTTAAGAATTATATATTCAATAAAAAAAGACCCTACAAGTTTTATTAAACTTAATAGAGTCTTTTTAGATTTATTATTTTATTAAAGATTATCCTCTTCTTCTTTCCAAAAGAAGCATCATCATACTTCCTAAAAGAATTCTTAGTTCTTCTCCAGTTTCAAATTCTGTAAGTTTTGTAATTTTAAATTTTCTTCCAAAAAACGATTTTTCTTTAGAAATTCTAGCAACTTGTGTTCCATCTGGTCTTGTAACCAAATATTTTGGATTAAAAACATAACCAGTAAACATTCCTAAAACAGGAATTTCAGAAAATAAAGAATCCATAACTTTTGCAAATGGATTTTCTTCCTGTATTATTAAATCTTGCTTATCACTTTCATCATAAAGTTCATATTTTGCTTTCCATAAAGATTTCCAACCTTTTCTTGCAACTTTTCCAAGTTCTGTTCCTTCGGCACTTGTAAAATTATATGCAGTATTAAAATCTAACCATTTGTTAGCTTTAATATAAAAAAGCTCTTTTGTCTTTTTTTCATCAGAAAAAACTGTAACTTTTTCTTTAAGCTTAAACATTTTTTGTTTTACGTAAGCAACGGTTTGCCCATTTGCATCTTTTGCAGTAAAATCGTTTGCAAAAGTTCCAATTTTAAAAGTAAAATCTAAAGGATAATTAAAAGTGTCCATAATTTGTTTTTTGTTATTTAGTGAATATTTGTCTTTTTTACAAAGATAGTTTATTTCTGTAATTTTTTAATTATTTTTTTTAAAATAGTAGTTTAAGCATCAGATAAAGCTATTTGTATATTAATATTATTAAAATATGTGAACTTATTTATCTTTGCAAATAATAGCAAAAAATATGGAAATATTAAAAACACAAAAAGTAGTAAAACAGTTTGAAAATCATAGGGCATTATCAGAAGTGAGTATAAGCGTTGAAGAGGGAACTGTTTTTGGTTTACTTGGCCCAAATGGAGCCGGAAAAACAACTTTAATTAGAATAATAAATCAAATTACAGCTCCAGACAGTGGTGAAGTTTTTCTTTTTAATGAAAAACTAAAACCCGAACATATTAAAGATATTGGTTATCTGCCAGAGGAAAGAGGTTTATACAAAAAAATGAAAGTTGGTGAGCAAGCAATGTATTTTGCACAACTTAAAGGGATGACAAAAAATGATGCAAAAGCTAAACTAAAATCATTATTTGAGAAGTTTGAAGTTAATGAATGGTGGAATAAAAAGGTTGAAGAGCTTTCAAAAGGGATGCAACAAAAAGTGCAATTTATTACAACAATTGTGCATCAGCCAAAATTGTTAATTTTTGATGAGCCGTTTAGTGGCTTTGATCCTATAAATGCCGATGTTCTTAAAAATGAGATTCTTGCCTTAAAGAAAAATGGAGCATCTATTATTTTTTCAACACATAATATGGCATCAGTTGAGGAGGTTTGTGATAATATTGCCTTAATTAACAAATCAAATAAAATTCTTGATGGAAAAGTTGCAGATATAAAAAATCAATTCAAATCTAATGTTTTTGAAATTATTTTTGATGGTAATTTTAATAAATTTGAGGCAAGTTTATCTGCTGATTATGAGATTGTTGAAAATGCTCAAGTAAATGCGACTTCAATTCTAAAAGTTAAAATTTTAAATGATTTAAGTACAAATGATTTACTTTCAAGAATGTTGCAATTTGGTAAAGTAATTTCATTTAATGAAGTTGTTCCAAGCATGCATGATATTTTTATTAAAGCTGTAAACGGAAATTAAATTAACCTTTTGGGAGGGGTTATCCCCCAAAGTGGGTTTCAAGTATATGCTAATATCTAATTTTAGAAATTAATATCCAATGAACAAAATACCTCTAATTTTAAAACGAGAATACTTAACAAGAGTTAAGAAAAAATCATTTTTAATAATGACTATTGTTGGCCCAATTCTCATGGCTGCATTAATGATTGCTCCAATCTGGTTTGCAATGATGGATGATAATGAAAAAAAAGCAATATCAATTTATGATAAAACAGGGAAATATGTATCTGCATTTGATAACACAGAAAATATTTCTTATCGATTTTTAACAGAAAATAATGCTGAAAAACGAAAAGATGAGTTTAAAAAGTCTGGAGATTATGCAATGCTTTCAATATTAGACACTTTAAGTAACGAATTTGTTTTGTATTCTGAAAAAACACCAGATTTTGAGATTAAGCAAAAATTAACTGAAAAACTTGAACGATTTTTAGAAGAACAAAATTATAGGAAACTAGGAATTAATAAAGCAACTTTAGATTCTGCAAAAGTCTCTGTTCACATACAACCAAAAACATTAACTGCTGATGGTGAAAAAGATAGCTCGGCAGAACTACCCCTTGCCATAGGCTTTATTGCAGCAATAATAATTTACATGTTTATTTTTATGTATGGTGTGCAAGTTATGCGTGGTGTAATTGAAGAAAAGGTAAATAGAGTTGTAGAGGTTCTTATTTCTTCAGTTAAACCATTTCAATTAATGGCAGGAAAAATTATTGGAATAGCATTAGTTGCATTAACACAATTTTTACTTTGGGCAATTTTAACAGGAATAATTGTTGGTGTTGTCAGCCTAATTTTTGGATTAAATTCCATGCCTCAAGAACAAGATTTAAGTCAGTTGCAAAACATGTCATCTGGTGAACTTGATGGTATTATGGGAAACAGTCAAATTGCAGGAATTGTATTTGGGTTAATGAATTTTAATTGGTTAGCAATGATTACAACATTTATTTTCTTTTTTATTGGAGGATATTTATTATATGCCTCTCTGTTTGCTGCAATTGGTTCTGCCGTTGATAATGAAACTGATACTCAACAGTTTATGCTTCCTGTAACAGTACCATTAATTCTTGCATTTGTTGCCGCACAGGGGATTATAAAAAATCCTGATGGATCATTGGCATTTTGGATGTCAATAATTCCATTTACATCTCCTATAATTATGCCTGTTCGTGTAGCAATGGGAAGATATGAAATTTGGGAATTAGTTTTGTCAGTAGGACTTCTTGTTGGAGCATTTTTGGCAACGGTTTGGCTTGCAGCAAAAATTTATAAAGTTGGAATATTAATGTACGGAAAAAAAGTTTCCTATAAAGAACTTTGGAAATGGTTGAGATATAAATAATTGTGAATTTCATTTGTAAATTAGAACTGTTGGTGTAGCTTAAGGCTACACTCACAATTCTAAACCAATAGAAACTAAAATATGAAAAAAACAGAACTTCTCCTCCCCGTAGGAAATACAGAAACATTTTATGCCGCTTTGGAAGGTGGTGCAGATGCCGTTTATTTAGGTTTGAAGCTTTTTAATGCTCGTGGGCGTGCTTTGAATTTTTCAAATAGGCAAATTCCTGTACTTATTGATTTAGCACACAAAAAAGATTGTAAGGTCTATATTACACTTAATACTGTTATTAAAAACAATGAACTTCCAGAACTTATTGATGTATTAGATTTTTTGAATAAAATAAAACCAGATGCTGTAATTATTCAAGATTGGGGAATGTTTGAAATAATTAGAAAACACTTTCCTAGTTTAACTGTTCATGCAAGCACGCAAATGGCAAATCATAATAGTATAGGAGCAAATTTTTCACATCAAAACAATTTTGAACGTGTTATTTTAGCTCGTGAACTTACTTTACAAGAAGCAGAAGATGTAAATAAAAGAACAAAAATAGAAACCGAAGTGTTTGTGCATGGAGCTTTATGTTATTCATTTTCAGGGATGTGCAATTTTAGTTCTTACCTTGGAGGTCATGGAGCAAACCGTGGAATTTGCTCGCAAGTTTGCCGAAGAACTTTTGATACTAAAAAAGAATCTAAATACTTTTATAGTCTTAAAGATAATCAGCAAATAGAAAATATTCATAACTTAATTGATGTTGGAATAGATTCTTTAAAAATTGAAGGACGTTTAAAATCATCCGATTATGTGTATAAAGTAGCACGAGCATACAGGATGGTAATCAATGACAAAACCAAACTTCCTCTTGCAAAAGAAATGCTTACAACTGAAACAGGAAGAAAGAAAACGGGTTATTTTTTGGCAAATGATTTAAGTGATGCAATTACATATAAAAGCCCAAATACTGGCTTGCCACTTGGCAAAATTGAAGAAATTACAAAAACAGGATTTACTTTTAATTGTGATTATGATTTGAATAATGATTTCAGAATTCGCATAAAGCACCCTAAAAAAGATGAACAAAAAAACTTAAAAGTTAAAGAGTTTTCACAAGAAGGAAAAATTGTAACTGTTATTGCTGAAGGTGATTTTGTTTTAGGAAGTTCAATTTATTTATCTGGAATTATTGAAAAGAAATTTTCATCAAAACTTCCTGAAGGAAAAAGCAAATTAAGATTTGGAATTCCTTATGGGAAGAAGAAAAGTATAGTACGTGCGTTTGAAGCTATTCCAAAGAAGAAAAGTTTTACTTTATTCGTGCGAATAGATTCTATGGCTTGGATGCGCAAAGTGAGATTTGATGCTATTGACAATATTATTTTTTCATTTTCTCAAAAAGATTTGGATGCTCTTGATGTTGGTGCAAATTTAATTCAGAAATTTAAGCAAAAAATTTGGGTTGAATTTCCACACTTTATTCCTGAAGGAAAAATTGAATATTATAAGAATTTAGCAAAAAAATATACTGCAAAAGGTCTTAACAAGTTCTTTTTAAGTCATATTTCACAAAAACTATTATTGCCTAAAAATGCAATATTTGCAGGTAATGAAAATATGTATGCATACAATGATGCCGCTATGAGTTTTTATGCTTCTGAAGGCTCAAAACTTGTTACATATCCTGTTGAGAATGATGAAGAAAACATCTTTGCTTATCAAAATAAGAAAGGTATAATGCCAATTTATTTTTACCCAAGATTATTCATTTCCAGAATGCCAATTAAGATAAAAGAAGAAGAAACCTTTAAAGATGATACGGGTAATAATTATAATAAATCTGTAATTGATGGAATAACCTATACTGTTCCAGAAATTCCAGTTTCATTTACTCAATATGTTGAAAAATTTAAGCAAAAAGGCTTTAAAAACTTCCTTATTGATTTAAGTTTTGAGAAACCATCAAGTAACAGAATTAATACTTTAATTAAACGTTACAAAACTTCACAACAAATTCAACCATCAGTTAATTTTAATTATAAACGAACTCTAAAATAAATAATATATTAATGAAAAATAGTAAAGAAATAAATTCAACACGAGGAGTAAAAAACCTTTTAGGTGATCCCAAAAGAGCAATTCGTAAGATTTCAGGACCAATGATTATTGCAATGTTGGTGCAAACATTATATAATATTGTTGACGGCATTTGGGTTGCAGGTTTGGGTTCGGATCGTTTAGCAGCTGTAGGTTTGTTTTTTCCTGTTTTTATGATTATTATTTCATTAGCATCTGGGATTAGTGTTGGTGGAAGTTCTGCAATATCAAGAAAAATTGGAGCAAAAAATAAAAAATTGGCCGATACTGCTGCAGGACACACACTTTTTATGGGTGTTCTTATTGCAGTAATTATAACAATAACGGTTTTGCCATTTCTTCGAAATATATTTCTCTCATTAGGTGCAGAAAATTCGGTGGTTGATTTGGTAGCAAATTATGGAAAAATTATTGTTGGAGGTACTATTATTCTAGTGTTTAATAATATCGCAAGTGGAATTCTTAGAGGGGAAGGTGATACTAAACGAGTTATGTATGCAATGGGTATTGGTTCTGTTTTAAATATTGTTCTTGATCCTATATTTATTTACACATTTAATTTAGGAATTAATGGTGCTGCATGGGCAACTCTTGTTTCAATGGCAGTTACTTCAATACTTGCTTTTTATTGGTTGTTTATAAAAAAGAATACATATATTTCATTTAATTTCAAATTCTTAAAATTCAATAATAAAATTTTGAAAGAAATATTACGTGTAGGTATTCCTGCATCCTTAGCACAATTGTCGATGGCATTAGCAATATTTATTTTAAATGCATTTATTGTAAAAGTTGGTGGTACAGATGGTGTTGCCGTGTTTACAAGTGCGTGGAGAATTATAATGCTAGGTTTAGTTCCATTAATTGGAATTTCAATTGGTGTTACAGCAGTTACAGGAGCGGCTTTTGGTGCAAAAAATCCTGAAAAACTGGAAACAGGATATTTTTATGGTATAAAAATGGGTTTTTTAATAGAAGCAATAATAATTTCTTTAATTTTTGTTTTTGCCTCTCAATTGTCTTATTTATTTACTTACTCAAAAGATACTGTTCATATTTCAGGAAGTTTAATAAAAACTTTGCGTCAATTAGTTTGGTTTTTACCTATGGTTCCTATGGGAATGTTAACATCTGCAATGTTTCAAGGAATTGGAAGAGGTGAAAATTCTTTAATTCTCACAATTATGCGAACTTTAATTTTTCAAGTTGCTTTTAGTTGGTTTTTAGGAATAAAAATGGGTTATGGATTAAGTGGTATTTGTTGGGGAGTTGTGTTTGGAAATATTTCAGCTTCAATTATTTCTGTTTTATGGGGGCAAATAGTAATTCGGAAGTTGAAATTTGCATCTACCAAAAATGAAGATTAAATGATTAGAATTATCTATAATAAAAAAAGCTTGTCATTTATTGACAAGCTTTTTTATGTTCTATTCTTATTTTAGATTTATTTAATATGCTCAGACAAAAACATTTGGAATTGCAATAATCCCATTTGATAATCAGGTAAATTTGAATACCATTGTTGTTGAGCTTGTCCGCTATTTAATCTTGCCATTTGTTGGTTAAATTGAAAACGGCCTTCTATTAAATTATACATCCTTAAAACATAAGCATCTGCAACTTCATCTTGTTTGTAATCGTATAAAGTTTTTAATGCCTCTTGTAAAACAGCTCCTAGTCTACCAACATCATCTTGCATTCCCAGTAATTCATTATTACTTAATGAAACATAATAATTTAGCTCATCTTCAAAATTATCTGCAGCAATTTTAATTATGTTTACAGCTTTTTTATCTTTTTTTATTTGGAAATATTGTTTTGCGAAAATTAAATCATAATAATTAAATTGTGCAACATCGTTAGTAAATAAATTTGTACATTTATCTAAAACTTTTTCTGCTTTATCAAATTTATTTTCTTTAATTAATGCATCTGCAAGAGCTTTAAAGCTACTTTTAAAGTTCATTACAAAACGTCTGTTATTTTCATCAAAATAAATATTGTCAGAATGTTTTTCTAAACCTCCCCAAACAAATTTATTCATTATATTATTATAAAGAACATCAGTATTCACACTTCCTTCTGAACCAAAAGTTTTAGTTTTTGCTTTAACAGGAACAACTTTGTATGCTAAACCATCTAATTGGAAGTAATCTTCAAGATTCATATATAAACTATTTCCAACGGTGGTTGCAAAATAAATTGGTCTGTCCCAATTGTTAGTTGCAAGCATATCCAAAACCATCATTTCATTTTTGCCAATATGGTTTTTGTGAATATCCCACCTTATACCATTAACAATTTTACTTGTATCTTTTTCTTTAACAATACCATTTTTTAAAATCTTTTCTTTATTAACAGGAATAAAGAAATTTGTTGTAGGCAAATAATTTACCATTTCCTGATTTTGCAAAGGAGCCATATATGCTTTGTTTTCTTGAGCAATATGGTTGATTATAGTTTTTAAAGGAGCTGCAGATTTTGAAATTTTTGTTACTAACTCTTCAACTTTAGTATTTAGTGCTTCAACCTTCATTTTATCAAGCTTTGCATCTTTCAGTACTTTATCATTAACAAGTTTTTGTGTGAAAGAATAAAATTGTGCAGGGTCAATGAATTCAGAGCCTTTTGAAAGTGTTTCAAATTCTTTAGAAAACGAAGTTCTGAAATTCGAATTTGCTAAAACATTTAAGTATTCATCATAAATAAGTTTATAATCACTTTCAAATTGTTTTTTATTTACTTTATATTTTTCTTGCAAATAAATTCCCGGATTTTCCATTTTGTATATCACATCTCTTTTTCCTCTTTCGTATTGATTGGGCTTTAATGTGAAATTAATTGGAGCAGACTTGTAAGCTTTTTTTCTCATTTGGTCAATATACCAATCTGTATTAAAGTAACTTAAGTTTATCACACGAACATCTGTTCTAAATCCTTCAACTTCTTGTATGTACCAAAGTGGGAAAGTGTCATTATCTCCATTTGTAAAAATTATAGCATTAGGTTCGCAAGATGATAAATAATTTTTTGCATAATCACTTGCTGTGTATCTATTTGACCTGTTGTGATCATCCCAGTTTTGTTGAGCCATCAATACAGGAACACCAATACTTAAAACTGTTGCAACAGCTGCACTTGTAACTTCTGTGGTATATTTTTTAAGAAGTCTGTAAATAAAAGCAACACCAAAACCAATGTACATAGCAAATACATAGAATGAACCTGCATAAGCGTAATCACGTTCTCTTGGTTGGAAAGGTGGCTGGTTAAGGTAAAGAACAATTGCAATTCCTGTAAAGAAAAAGAATAGCATTACTACCCAAAAATATTGAATGCCTTTTTTGCCTTGTGTATACATAAATATCATTCCTAAAATACCCAATAAAAAAGGTAAGAAGAAATAAACATTGTGTGCTTTATTGTTTTTCATTTCTTTAGTAATCGCATCTTGATTACCAAGTCTTATTTCATCAATAAATTTTATACCACTAATCCAGTTTCCATCTTTTACATTTCCATTTCCCTGAATATCATTTTGTTTTCCAGCAAAGTTCCACATAAAATAACGGAAATACATGAAATTTAATTGGTAACTTACAAAGTATCTTAAATTATCACCAAACGAAGGTAGCTTTTTTTGCGATTGTCTGTCATATTGCACTTCTCCATATCTGTTTCTGATAGGGTCTTTTGTTTCTGGATTTGTTTTTGCATAAAAAAAGTCACCTTCTTTATGTCCTGTCCAATTCAAATAACCAGTTATATGGTCAGGGCTTGATTGGTCGCTATAAAGTCTCGGAAAAAACATTTTGTCAGAACTTTTGAAGTTCCTTACAATTTTATGGTCAACAATTTCATATTTATCATTGCCATCTTTATCTTGTTTGTCGTAATAAATGTCAGAAACAGTTGGATATGGATCACTTTCGTCAAGTTGAGAATTGAAACTTTGCCCATAAGCTAATGGTTTATCACCATATTGTTCTCTATTTAAATAACCAAGTAATGAGAAAACATCATCTGGTTTGTTTTGGTTCATAGGTGTATCTGCACGAGAGCGTATAAGAATTAATGCAAATGAGGAATAACCTATAAGTATTACAGCAAACATGGTAAAAATTGTATTCCATAAAGCATTATTTTTCTTGAAAGTGTAATAAATACCGAATATTATACCTCCAAATATTATTACTAAATAAAATAATAATCCTGAATAAAATGGTAAACCGAAATCATTTGTAAAAAGTAATTCAAATTTTGAACCTACAACAAATAAACCTTGAATAATTCCATACATTATTATAAGTAGTAAAGCGATGGAAATAAGAGCAGTATAAATAACTCCTTTTTTAGTAACTTCGTATTTCTTGAAATAATATATAAAAACAATTGCAGGTATTGCTAAAAGGTTTAGTAAATGGACACCAATTGAAAGTCCCATTAAATAGGCAATTAATACTAGCCAACGGTTTGCATATTTTTGTTCTGCTTGGCTTTCCCATTTTAGTATTGCCCAAAAAACAATTGCTGTAAAGAATGAAGATGTTGCATAAACTTCTCCTTCTACAGCAGAAAACCAGAAACTATCAGAGAAAGTATAAACTAAAGCTCCTACAATTCCACTTCCAATTACTGCAATTAATTCACCTTTAGTAAGTTCTTGGTTTTTAGATATTGTTCTTTTTACAATATGAGTTATACTCCAATACAAAAATAAAATTGTAAATGCACTTGCTAATGCAGAAAGAATATTAACCATTTTTGCAACAAGATGAACATTTCCAAATGAAAAAAGTGAGAAAAAATGTCCTAAAATCATAAAGAATGGTGCACCTGGTGGATGCCCAACTTCTAATTTGAATGCTGATGTAATAAATTCACCACAATCCCAAAAACTTGCAGTTGGTTCAATGGTTGATAAATAAGTTATTGCAGCAATAGCAAAAACACCCCAGCCAGCAATATTGTTAATAAATTTGTAATTCTTCATATTTACTTTATTATTCTTTTTTCAAAAATTAAAACTCAGCGAAATTAAGATTTTATATTTGATTTTCGAAATATCATATAAAAATCAAACATTTTGATTGAAAATTAATTGGTTTTTATGAATTTTAAGATTGTATTATCAAGCCACACATTATTTTTTAAATTAAAACTTTTATAAAAACCAAGATGCCCACCATATTTTGTTGGCAGAAAATGGAAAAATTTATGATTTTTTGCTTCTGAAAAAGGATAGCAACTTTTACTAAGAAAAGGATCATCTAATGCTGAAATTAATAAAGTTGGTTTATTTAT
>Ga0209633_10003954_pt1 | contig 13522 bp, 11 predicted proteins | sample Cruoilmetagenom1_FD_187290 | JGI IMG/M metagenome (GOLD analysis project Ga0209633, IMG submission 187290) | Oil polluted marine microbial communities from Coal Oil Point, Santa Barbara, California, USA - Sample 1 (SPAdes) (version 2) | ecosystem: Environmental > Aquatic > Marine > Oil seeps ... | reverse complement strand
TGTGGCAGGGTTTTCCAATGTAACCTACGGTGTGCGTTTTGCCGGTAAAACAGGCGGTGACGGCATCAAACTTGGCTACACGCTTGAATATGCCAGCCAGAAAGAAAATGCCGACAACCCCATTGATTACAGCGCGGATTACTGGCGTGCTGACCTGTCACTTGGTTTCAGCTGGGCAACTGTTTATGCCGGTTACGAGGTACTTGGTGGTGACGATTCCATGCCTGGTCAGGCTTTCCGCACCCCCCTGGCCACCCTGCATGCCTTTAATGGTTGGGCCGACAAATTCCTGGCTACTCCAGGTGCCGGCTTGAACGATGCCTTCATTGGCGCCAAAGGCAAGCTTGGCAAATGGAATTGGAACGTGCTGTACCACGACTTTCAGGCACAATCCGGATCCGAAAAATTCGGTACTGAATTTGATGGCCTTATCAAACGCAAATTCAAAGACACCTACAGCATACTTTTCAAAGCGGCCAGTTTTAGCACAGACAGCCCTTTATACGGGGATACAACCAAATTCTGGATACAACTTACCGCCGATTTTTAGCCCTATCAGCCTCTCCACAGGCTGAAATGATTGACCCGGCCATTTATCCCCCCGTGCCGGGTCTTTTTTTGCCTGCACGAAAGCAATATCGCAGTACACCGGTCTGTTCCGTGTAATATAGTGATATGGATTTCGGAGCAAGCAATATGAATTTCAGAGAAACTTTCGCTGTTTTGGGATTATGCATAGGCATGACTGTTAACGTTCTGGCCGCAGAAAGGAGCGCGCCCAATGTAACCATAGATGGCCTGCACCTGGTAGATGGCACCGAAATGGCACTGGTCTACGCCAAGCCGGAAGTCGACCTTTCCCATTACGGTCGCTTCTACGTGATTGAGCCACAAGTTGCGTTCAAGAAAAACTGGTTGAAGGATCAGAACGCAATACCCAACCAACACGTCAGACGAGAAGATATGCAACGCATAAAGTCTGAACTGACAGCTTTGTTCACCGAGGTATTCAAACAGGAATTGCAAAACAATGGCGGATACAAGCTGGCTGATGCGCCAGCCGAGGACGTGCTGGTCATTCTCCCGGCTATTATTGATTTGGATGTCATTTCCCCGGAAACACCGGGAACCCGTAATCAGCGTAGTCTTATCGCCTCTGTCGGCAGCATGATGTTGTATATGGAGCTAATTGATTCCGTAACCGGCGACAAGCTGGTCAAGGCTGTAGATATAAAATACGACAGAACCCCCGTCCGCACGGGAATCCGCAATTCTGTGCGTAATGAAACTGCCGCCAGGGATATGCTGGGTGAATGGGCAGGATTATTGCGACTGGCGCTGGATGAGGCCCGGACGGTGGTCAGATAAAATCCAACGTCACCCCGGGCCTGACCCGGGGCCCATTTTTTTGGGCCAACAACCCAGAGCAAAGTGGATCCCGGGTCAGGCCCGGGATGACGTTGCCCTTAAAAAGCCCCGGCATTAACCCAAAAGTGGGCTGCAATACTGGCCGCATAACCAATCGCAATGGCCCAGGTCCATTTCAGGTGTGAGAAAAAGGTGTAAATACCCCGCGCCTGGCCCATGACAGCAACTCCGGCAGCAGAGCCAATGGACAGCATTGATCCACCGACACCGGCCGTTAAAGTAACCAGCAACCATTGTCCCTGGCTCATTTCCGGATTCATGGCAAGAACCGCAAACATCACTGGAATATTGTCCACAAGGGCGGAGGCAATACCTACCAACACGTTTGAAACGGTTGGCCCCAGACCGCTGTACATTAACTCGGATCCAATGGCCAGGTATCCGAATGCACCCAGGCCACCGACGCATAAAATCACGCCGTAGAAAAACATCAGGGTATCCCATTCTGCTTTTTGCAGGCTTGCATATATATCATAGGAGCCCGCTGGCAATTTATCTTCAGCCGTATGGATGGCTTCGCTGCCAAGCGCTGACTCTTCCCTCGCACCAGTGGGTACCTGTTCGTGCTTCCGGCGCTTGAGGTAATAACCAAATAGCTTTAAAAAACCCAAGCCGGTCATCATGCCGATCACGGGCGGCATATGCAGGTAATTATGCATCGAGACCGCCATCATTATGGTCAGGATGAACAGCACTACAACCACCAGCGCGCCGTGTTTCAAATGCGCTTCTTCGTGCATCGGATCGGGCTTACCGGCCGGCAGGGCAAATGACAACAATACGGCCGTCACCAGCCAATTAACCACTGACGGTACCAGTAGCGCAAAAAATTCAGCAAACTGTACATGCCCTTTTTGCCAGACCATCAGCGTAGTGATGTCGCCAAATGGGCTGAAAGCACCGCCGGCATTAGCAGCAACAACAATATTGATACAAGCCAGGGCTATGAAACGGTGGTCTTTGCCACCAACCGATATAGCCACCGTGGACATCAACAATGCGGTGGCAAGATTGTCTGCAACAGGCGACATCACGAAAGCGATACCGCCGGTAATCCAGAAAACCTGGCGCAAAGTAAATCCCTGGTTAACCAGCCACGCGCGCAACACTTCAAAAATCCCGCGTTCTTCCATGGTGTTAATGAAGGTCATGGCAGCCAACAGGAACAGGAATAACTCCGCAAATTCGAGCAGGTTGTGACGAACGAGCTCTTCTGCCGTATGGGTATCACCGGCAGCCGAGTAGGCAAAAGCAACCAGCATCCAGATAAAACCGGCAGCCACGATAACAGGCTTGGATTTTCGAAGATGAATATTTTCTTCAAGGATGACCAGGGCGTAGGCCGCTATGAATATTGCAATGGCCAGAAACCCGGCCCAATGTGTAGTCAGGTCCATTCTATTTTCCCACTTGTAAAGGCCGGTTACTTAAATGCATTCAAAATCTTTGGGACCGGTTGGCCGGCAGCGATCCGGCCAACCATGTTTGCGCCAAAAGTCTGCATATCCCAATTTATCTACCCAATCCTTGAAGCCTGGGTCCTTACGCACAGCGACGGCCCAATTATTCCACAACTGTGCGAGTATTTGTATCCTGGTGATATCACTAAGCGGATCAATTTCGAGATCGAACGCATGTGGCGAACCAAGGATCAACAGCGACTCAAAGCTAACCAAATTTGTCAACTCCCCGGTTCCAGCGGCAGAAATAAATTCCCGGGCAGCCGCTTCTTTCAGGCTTGGGTCTTCCAGCGCGTCAACCAGTAAGTCAGCGTAGATTGCCGGCAATACACCTGAACGCATGCGTGCATCACGAAGCATTTCACGTGCCTTCGAAAAGTTTTCCTGGTTGATAGCCGCCAGGCCAAGGACATACTGACGGTAGGTAAAATGCTGGAGCCCCTCCAATATGCTGGCTGCTTCTGCGGGTTTACCGGAAAAATCGAGCGCTGCGGCCAATGACCATCCAATGTGTTCGTTCAAAGGATCCAGTCTGTATACTTCTGAAAGAGGGCCAATTAATTCGTCAAAATAACCCAGCCGGATATGTAACATCGCTTCCCAATGAGCAATATTCGAATCATTGCTTCCAATCGCGCGTATCTGGTCAAAAATCGCAGCGGCCTGTTCGATATCCCCACGTGCTGAATGAACAGATGCGAGTGCACTCAGCGCATCAGTCGAAACAGGGTCAAATTCAAGTGCAAAATTGGCACTAGCTTCAGCCAACTCATAATAGGTTTCTTTATCAAGCGAATCATCATAGGAGGTAAGCAACCAGTACACTGATGCAATACCCGCATGCGCCCTGGCAAACGTCGGATCCTGTTTGACCGCTTTCGAGAAATAATCGAGCGCTTGACGCAGGCCATCAGTCCGCAGGTGTATCCGGTCATTAAATAACTCACGCCCTTTCAGGTACAGAGTAAAAGCCTCGATGTCACCGGTGGTAGTGCCCCTTGAATCCGGTTGACCACTTTCATACAGGGTCAGTTTGAGTGACTGCGCTATATTGAAGGCTATGTCATCCTGAACTTCAAAAACCTCGTCAAAAGTACGATCATAGTTCTTTGACCAGATGTGATAGCCGGTTTTCGTATCGATCAGCTGTGCAGTCACACGAATGCGCTTGCCGGAATGCCTGATGCTACCTTCGAGAATTGTGCCCACCCTTAACCTGGCAGCAATCTCCCCTGCAGTGGACGAGCTGTCTCGAAATGCGAACGAGGATGTACGGGCAGCCACTCCCAGGCCATCCATATCTGTCAGCAAGTTAATAACCTCCTCCGCAATACCGTCACCAAGATACTGGTGTACCTGACCATCGCTCAAATCAACAAATGGCAAGACGGCAATAGATTTCCGGCTATAGGTCGGCAGCATCTCATGAGTATGTGTTGTTGCATCTCCTTCAACATCGGGCTCAGCGGTATCAAAAAAAGTACTCTGTAACCCATGGTATAGGGCCAGCACAGCAACCAGACCCAACAACCAGTAAGAAGTTGTCCGAATTGCAGAGGACTTTCGCTGGAGCCAGCTTTGTCTGGCAGTATCTTCCTGAACCGGTGTATCGGGGCTGGGATCAATTCGATCAACCTGGGCAATCAAACGGTAACCGCTGCCGCGAATAACCGCTATATAGGGATCAGAATCCTTGTCTTCACCGAGCGCTTTACGCAGCAAAAGTACACGCTTGTTAACCGTACCCCGGTCAACCACGAGCCCTGCCCAGACCTCCGTTTCCAATTGTTGCGTAGACACGACATTAGGCGCATGCCGCGCTAGTGAAAGAAGCAACTTAAAGGAAAGCCGAGGTACAGGTACAACGGTCCCGTTGCGGGTCACTTCCTGTGTACCGGCATCCAGCAACAGGTCTCCGATGCGATAGCATTCAAAGCCCACTGAAAATTATTCCCATATACTGTTGGTTAAAAGTGATTCCACCCGAACAATCCTAACCCATCTGCAAACGTTCCGTAAATCTTCTGCTAATGTTCCGGCAGCTAATTTTCATATTTACCCCACATAACTTATATTGACATCGTGCATTTGGGGCTGTACTGAATTTCCTCTTCGGTGCCCGGTTAAACTGGTGAATGCGGGGTTTCGTTTCCGTTAATTCCAGATTGGAGTCATGTGGTTTGTCCTCCGAAAACTACCACTGATTCTTATCAGGACAGGAATTACTTCGCAAAACCGGGTAACGGGAAAGGAACTATCAGCGGTTGGAAAGCAATTATTAACCAAACCGTAAAAGCCAGGCACATTTAAAATAATAAAAAAAGCTGGGATAGCTACAGATACTGTAGCTATCCCAATCTTTAAATTGCTTACCCCGGTTCCCGTTCTCCGGTTTGATTTCTTCCCCCCCCATAAACTGGCTAAACTGGGAACCGGGTTTTTAAAACCCGGTTTTTCTTTGTCTGCATAAATTCTTAAAAAACCGATCTGTCCTGCAACCAGACACTTATCAGTTTATAATCCCTGCTCCTGAAACCAGCCAGATCGCTCAATCGAACTCCCCTACCGTGAAACAAAGTAAAACAAGAACAGTAATATTTTCCACGGCCCTGCTATTGCTGAGCGCCTGTGCATCAATGATGCAATCGGCAACCAGTGGTATGGCCGCCAATCTCAATGCGGCCATTATGAACCAGGATGATCCTGAAACGGTTCGCGATGGGGCACCGGCCTACCTGCTGATGCTCGACAGTTTTATCGAAGGCTCACCGGACGATGCCGCAATGTTGGCCGCGGCTGCGGAGCTATATGCCGCGTACGGTGTCATTTTTGTAAAGGATCAGCAACGTGCCGACCGCCTGACTTCCCGCGCACTTACCTACGGCGAGCAGGCGCTGTGTGCAAGTAACAAATCAGCTTGTGGTATTCAGGATCTTTCATACAAAGAGTTTGAAAGCACACTGGAAAAACTGGGTACAAAAGATGCCGCCAGCCTGTTTACATATGGCCTTACCTCGATCGCCTACATAAAAGTCCACAGCGATGATTGGGGCGCAATGGCCAAACTGCCGCGCGTTGAATTAACTCTCAAGCGTGTACAGGATCTGGATCAGAATTACCAGGCGGTACAGGTCGAGCACTTTCTCGCCGTCTTAAATACCATTCGCCCGCCTGCCCTCGGGGGGAATTTTGATGCTGGGAAGGCACATTACGAGCGTGCACTGGCCCTGTCCGGCGGCAAAGACCTGTCAATCAATGTGGACTATGCACGCTATTACGCCCGTACACTTTATGACCGTGAACTCCATGACCGTTTGCTGAATGATGTCATGTCAGCGGAACCGAATCAGGACGGCTACACTCTATTTAATACTTTGGCGCAACGCGAAGCACAGGAGTTGCTCGATGCTGCGGATGAATATTTTTAAGGAATTAGGAACAACATGAATCCCTGGCTCAAAAAAGGATTTCCGCTGCGGCAATTTGCTATCGCATTAATACTGCTTGGTATGGTATCGATCGCCAACGCCCAGACAATAAAACTGGCTACGCTCGCGCCCGAAGGCTCCAGCTGGATGAATGCTATGCGTGCCGGTGCCAAAGAGATCGGGCAACGTACAGAAGGGCGGGTGAAATTTAAATTCTATGGCGGCGGCGTACAGGGCAATGACAAGCAGGTGCTGCGCAAGATGCGTATCGGCCAATTGCATGGTGGCGCTTTTACATCAAATGCCCTGGTTGAATTTCAGAAAGACGCCGTGCTCTATGGCATGCCCATGTTGTTCAATAACATGGAAGAAGTGCGGTTCGTAAGAGACCGTATGGACGACAAGTTACGTGAACTCCTGGAACAAGCCGGGTATGTCAACTTTGGCTTTGCCAGTGGTGGGTTTGCCCACATCATGTCAAACCGGCCCATCGCCAACCTGGAAGATATGCAGGGTCTGAAAGTCTGGGTGCCGGACGGCGACAGAATTTCCTACGACGCGGTCAAAGCACTTGGTGTTTCTCCGGTCACCATGCCACTGACCGATGTATTGACCGGTTTACAAACCGAATTGATTGATACCATCATGGGCCCGCCCGCCGGCACCATTGTTTTGCAATGGAATACGGGGGTGAGTTATATCACTGAACTTCCCCTGGCCTATATTTTTGCCATGCTGGTTGTAGAAAAGAAGTATTTTGACCGGATAGCACCCGCCGATCAGGCCATTGTGCGTGAAGTCATGGAGCAGGTTTATCTTGGCTTTGAACAACAGGGCAATGAAGATAATAAAAAAGCCTACAAGGCTTTGCTTGACGATGGTATGACGTCTGTCGCTCCCAACCAGAGTCAAATACAGGAATGGCACGGTGCCGTTGAAGCGTCTAACCACAAGCTTGCTGCAGAGGGTGTAATAGATGCCGACCTGCTGGCTGAAGTTGAATGTTATGTAGTTGCCTACCGTGCGGGTAATCCAGAGAAAGACTGTACCCAGTGAGCCGTACTGCGTTAGTTCTTAGTAAACTGGAAAAAGCCGGAACCTATGCGGAGGATGGCCTGCTCCTGATCATCCTGATTGGTATGATCCTGTTGGCCGGCACACAAATTTTTCTAAGAAATTTCTTTGATACGAGTCTCTTCTGGGGTGATGAAATGCTTCGCCTGATGGTGCTCTGGCTAACCGTTGCCGGTGGGCTTGCCGCCAGCAGGATAGACAAGCACATCAGCATCAAAGTACTGGACCGCTTCCTGCCCCGCGGGGCACTACTGGCCAGCAAAATCATCATTGATCTGTTTACAGCATCCGTTTGTGCCTTGTTCGCCTGGCACAGTGCGCGTTTTGTCATGGGTTCCTATGAGTTCGGTGACACGCTGATGAAAAACACACCTGCATGGACCTTGCAGATCATATTGCCCATTGGTTTTGGCCTGATGGCCTACCGACACCTGGTTCTAGCCATCAAACGTCCATTTAGCCTGCCTGTTGATCTGGCTGATAGTGATTACAAGCCATGATGATCCTGGGCCCGATTATGGTTCTGTTGATCCTGCTCGGTGCACCGCTGTTCGCTGTCATCGCCGCAGGCGCATTCTGGAATTTTTACCAGGCTGATATCGATCTCCAGGCGATAGCCATCGAGTTTTACGGCATTGCAGAAATGCCGATTCTCCTGGCCATACCCCTGTTTACTTTTGCCGGCTACCTGCTCAGTGAAAGTAACGCACCCAAGCGACTGGTACGCTTAACCAGCGCCCTTCTCGGCTGGATGCCGGCGGGTCTTGCAATCGTGTCATTGTCCGCATGTGCGTTTTTCACTGCGTTTACCGGTGCTTCGGGTGTCACCATTATCGCCCTGGGGGCTATATTATTCCCCGCCATGCATCAGGCCGGATATCCGGAAAAATTCAATCTTGGGCTGGTCACTTCAGCAGGCAGCCTTGGGCTGTTATTTGCACCTTCCCTACCCTTGATCCTGTACGGTGTAATAGCTGAAGTGCCAATAGAAAACCTGTTTCTGGCCGGCCTGCTACCCGGTTTCCTGATGCTTTTTATTTTGTCCGGTTTCAGTATCTGGAAAAATAATGCAATCCGAACGCCATTGGGTGATTTTTCCTGGGGTGAAGTCCGCGCGGCATTGCGGGAATCGATGTGGGAAATACCGATGCCCATCGTTGTTCTCGGTGGAATCTATAGCGGTTATTTTGCAATTTCCGAGGCCGCTGCAGTCACCGCCTTATACGTATTGATCGTTGATGTGGTTGTACTCAAAGAAGTCTCTCTGCGCAAACTGCCGTCCATCATTCGGGAATCCATGATCCTGGTCGGCGGTATCATGATGATACTGGGTGTGTCGCGCGCCTCCACAAACTTCATGATCGATGCCGGCGTACCACAACAGTTACTGCAGTGGATCAGCGGTTTTGTTACCGGTGAGACCGCATTCATGGTTATGTTACTGCTGTTCCTGCTGATGCTCGGCGCGATCCTGGATATATTTTCAGCGATCGTGCTGGTCGTGCCATTGATCCTGCCGGTAGCCATCCAGTTTGGTGTACACCCGGTACATCTTGGAATCGTTTTCCTTGCCACCATGCAGGTTGGTTACATCACACCACCGATTGGACTTAATCTGTTTATCGCGGGATACCGGTTTGACCGGCCAATCGTGGATGTATATTTATCCACCCTGCCATTTTTTGTGTTCTTGATGATTTCAGTTGTGCTGATTGCGTTCTGGCCAACTTTGTCACTGGTTTTGCTGTAATTCCGAATCAGTGTCCACCGCTGCGGTAATGGCAGCCCAGTCCTCATAACAGGCATCAAGAATCCTGAAATCCTCCTGATCGTCTACATCCAGGCTCAGCCCTCCGAATGGCGTGACTACGATTTTGATCGGGCCGCCCAGCGCGTCACTGACACTTTTTTCAACCCTTTCTGCGGTATTGCCTTTCTTGAGTCTTCTATACCAGCGGCCTTTGGATTTTGAAAGCTTTAATGTGAGCTGCACACGCATGGACATCCATGCCGCATGCCAGCCACCCTGGCTTTTAAAAAAATTGAAGGTCAAGGCCACAACATTGCGCCAGTCTTTTGCCTTACGATGGGAAAAACCGGTTTGAAGAATTTCCTGGTGAGAAAGGTGACGGGGTCGCCCTACATAAATATTGGCCAGTCGAAGGCGGCCGCACTCCATCTCAACAAAGGGCCGTTTTATACCTAATTTACCCCCGGTCGGATGAAACGGCTTCACACCGGGTTCATCTACAACACCCACAAGAATGGCGTAGGGATCGTCAGATGCATTGTCTACGCGAGCACAGCGGGATACAAAATCATCGATGGAGCGGGCCGTTACCAGTGGCAGATCACAGGAAATAATCAACAATGGCCTATCCTGCACCGGCATAGCGGGGTCATACCTGTGACGGTCTTCCGATGCCTCAATACCCGCCCAGCAATTGGAAAGCATTTTTCCACGCTGGTTAATGACCCGAACCCTGGGAGAAAAACTTGCCAGTTCTTCCAGCATTTCTTCCGCCGGTCCCACCACGAAAATCTGGTCTATGCTTTCAGCGTCCACCAGGGCGTTTACTACATAACGGATCAGCGCCTGTCCACCAACATTCAGAAACGCCTTGTTACGGCCGGAAATCAGACGTTTTGGATTTTGATGGGTACCTGCCAGGACAACGGCATCCAGACGAAATGGATAAGCATCGGAGCGCCGGGGCTCCTGCGTTGCGCCGCCTGCTTTGCTGCTGCCATTTGTTTCCGTTTCAGGGTGCATGTTTGCCTGTGTATCTTGTGCCTTGCCTCTCAACTGATTTTATAGATTCCCGTCTCAACTTGAAACACCAAAAACGCTTCACTTCCATCGTAAAACAAATCAATTGCAAATGACTGTTTTCTGATACACCTAAACTACTGTACTCTATGGCCCTCACACTCAACACAATAACCTCTAAGAGGGAGGATACAATCGTGGAACTTGCCTTATTAAGCGAAAATTCATTGGCCTTTCTGCTGCGCTGGGTTCATCTACTGGCCGGCGTTACCTGGATTGGACTGCTGTACTACTTTAATTTCATCCAGGGTGAATATTTCAAAGAAGCCGACGGCGGCGCTAAATCAAATGTTATTCAACTAATGGTGCCACGTGCATTATGGTGGTTTCGCTGGGGTGCGATGTTCACCTTTTTAAGTGGCCTCTACCTGATTTACATTAAACACCTAAGTGGCATGGGCATCATGATCGGTGTAACCATGGGTATCATCATGTTTCTGAACGTGTGGCTGATCATCTGGCCCAATCAGAAGATAGTCATTGCATCGGCCAAACAGGTTGCGGGCGGTGGCGAAGCACTTCCGGGCGCAGCGGCAGCACTGGGTAAAGCCGGCCTGGCCTCGCGCACCAATACCTTGTTTTCAATCCCAATGCTGTTCTTTATGGCCTCATCGTTGCACCTGGGACAAATACAAACCTCGATACTCCAGGCAAGCGCTGCATCCCTGGTTGTTGTATTCGGACTGATTGCCGTACTGGCCCTCAATGGCGTAGTAGGTAAAACCGGGCCGTTCACATCCGTTAAAGGCGTGATTGGCAGCGGTTTCCTGCTAACGGTGATTTTATATCTCCTGATTGAGATGATTTAGATCTCGCGGTTTTAATAAACCATAAAAAAACCCGGAGATATTTTTCGGGTTTTTTTATACCCAAAAAATCAGTGAACTATTTTTAATCAATTTCATTCGCTTCATCGCAAACACAAAAACAACTTTATTTCAGTGTTGTTTTTCTATTCATAGACTTGTAATTTTTTACTGATGTTACCGTTTAAAAAGCCACTCTAAATATCGCGTTTCAGGCTTTGACAAACCAGACCTCCAGGAGTAACTTGAATCCCCCGTTAGACAGAAGCCCACCAATCGAAAGGTTGGGATCGCAGGAAAAACGGAAACGGTCGAAAGACCGGAGATGATCGGAAAATTGGAAACAGTTGAAAGACTGGAGAAGGTCGAAAGATTGGAAGCAGTAGATAGATTGGAGAAGGTCGAAAGACCGGAAGCAATTGAAAAACTGGAGAAAATCGGAAAATTGGAAGCGGTTGAAAGACCGGTGAAAATGGAAGATCAGAAGCGGTCGAAAGACCGGAGACGGAAAGAATGCGGATTTACTTGAAGGCCGACCCGCCCGAAAGTAGAGAGGATGAAAGACAACGGATAGCGTCCAGGTGGTACAGGACGCGTCACCCGGACCGGGTTCTGCCAAAAGAAGCGGTCGTACCATAAGGGTGACTCGATAGGAATACGCGGTTCCTTGAGATAGACGCGACGAGCGTCGATAAATAAAAGCGGGAAGAAGACCCGCGACCAGAAACCGAAGGGCGGAACAGATCGGAACTGGACGAAGTTGGAAAGGCCTAGGAGGATCTGCAGTCCACCACAAGCGGAGTTCCTACACTTCTACGACGAGGGAGACGCAAGTCTCCCTCGTTTTTTTTGGCCTTAAAAAAGTAATTTGTAAACCTTTGTAAATTTCTGATTAATATCCTGCACTCATTTTATGTCTAATTCATACTACAATTACTTATGGGTATTACGAAATAGAACCGATCGCTTTACGGTCAATACATCGAGTAGTTAATTTTATAAAGACAGGCAACAGGGACGAAAGCTTGAAAGATCCGATCATCCGCATCCGCAACCTGCTATACAGGCGCGGCACCAAGGTTATCCTTAATGATGTCAGCATGGATATCAAGCGCGGCAGTATCGTGGCTATCATGGGTCCAAGCGGTGTCGGAAAAACTACCATCCTGAGATTAATATCCGGTCAATTGCATCCGAACAAAGGCGTGGTTGAAGTCAACGGCAAAATGATTTCCAGCCTGTCCCGGCAGGAATTGTACGGGTGCAGGAAGGAAATTGGCGTACTACTGCAAGATGGAGCGTTGTTTACCGACTTAACGGTGTTTGAGAATGTTGCCGCACCTCTGCGCGAACATACCGATCTGTCTGAAGATGAAATACAGGCTCGCGTTACCGACAAGCTGAACTCTGTGGGCCTGACTAACATCGGTGACCTGATGCCGCATAGCCTGTCAGGGGGAATGGCCCGGCGGGTCGCGCTGGCGCGTGCTGTCATCATGAATCCAAAAATTGTACTGTTCGACGAACCCATGACCGGTTTGGATCCGATTGCCATGTCCACGGTGGGCCGCCTGATACGGGAAACCAACGATCAGTTGGGTTTGACCAGTATTATCGTGACCCACAATGTTTCGCAAATGAAAAAACTGGTCGATTACTGCTTCATTCTCGCCTCCGCAAAATTAATTGCGGAAGGAAGCCCCCAGGCTTTGATGCACAGCAGTGATCCTTCCGTTGACCAGTTCATGAACGGCAGAGTTGAAGGCCCTTTATCCTTCGAACTCCAGGACAATGCAGCCACCGTAAACGCCCACCGACCCTGACATGACCAAAGACCGAAGCAAAAGAAGAAAACTGCTGGCGCCCATTGCCGAAACCGGCCACTGCGCCGTTTTCCTGGTGCGGATGCTTGGTAGCATCCGCTTTGAGCGGGAATTATTGATAAGCACTTTGCAGCAAATCTACCTGATCGGTGCCCGTTCGCTGGTCATCATTATGATCTGCGGGTTTTTTGTCGGCATGGTGTTGTCCCTGCAAGCCATTAACGCATTACAGCAGTTTGGTGCCTCCGACCAGGTCAGCCTTTTAGTGGGTAAATCACTGTTCCGGGAGCTCGGTCCGGTATTAACCGCCCTGCTGTTCGCCGGTCGTGCCGGCACTTCAGTCGCGGCTGAAATCGGCCTGATGAAAGCCACCAGCCAGATTGAAGCCATGCAACTGATGGCCATCGACCCGGTCAAACGCATCGCCCTGCCCCGCTTCCTGGCCGGCCTGATATCGCTGCCGTTGTTAACCGCAATGTTTAATGCTTTCGCCATCATGGGTGCAGTGATGTTTTCGATCGGCGTTATGGGTCTTGATCCGGGAATATTCTGGAGCAAACTGCAGTCGGGCATTTATTTTGGCAAGGACTTTTTGGGTGGTATCTGGAAGAGCATGATGTTCGGCGGTATCGTCAGTCTGATTGCGGTTTATTTCGGCTATTATGCAAAACCT
>Ga0209633_10003953_pt1 | contig 13522 bp, 13 predicted proteins | sample Cruoilmetagenom1_FD_187290 | JGI IMG/M metagenome (GOLD analysis project Ga0209633, IMG submission 187290) | Oil polluted marine microbial communities from Coal Oil Point, Santa Barbara, California, USA - Sample 1 (SPAdes) (version 2) | ecosystem: Environmental > Aquatic > Marine > Oil seeps ... | reverse complement strand
ATGCCGTACCCAAACTTGGGTACATGAAGTGTGACCAGTCCTGTTCCGGACCTGAGACAGGACTCTCCTGCCAGCAGGGCTGCCCCCATCATCCCATAAGATCCGGAGATCATCAGGGCGTGCCCGAAAGTGCCTTTATGGGCAAATTTACTTCGCTGCGGCAGCAGAGATCGTATCTCATCTGCTTCCAGGGTTCTGTAATCGCTCTCAGTATGGGCTATGGCCTCAGGGTGAAGTTTGATATCATGCGCCCGCCATTGTCCCACATAGGCCTCATGGAGATCAAAGAAAAAGGAGAGAAAGGGAAACTGGAAGGTAATAGTATGACTTGCCCTGATTACCTGCATATAATCATTATCCGAGTTATCCTCCCCGAATAGTCCGGACGGGATATCAATGGAAATCACTGTTCCGGCATTCTTATTGATGTATCTGATTACACTGGCAGGCAGTCCACTAACACTCCTGGAGAGTCCGGAGCCGAAAATCCCGTCCACAACCACATCCTCTTTGTCAATCTCCGGAAGCAATTCCTGATCATCTATTTCATCCAGCTCTACACCGGACTGTTCTTTAAGTCGCCCCAGGTTGATGTAGCAATCTTCAGAAAGTTTCCCAAAGCCCAGCAGAAAGCACTCCACATTATACTGTCTGTCAGCCAGCATCCGCGCCATGGCAAGTGCATCTCCTCCATTATTGCCCGGACCTGCAAAGATCATCACCTTCTGGTTAGTGTGATAATGGCGTACATACCAACCGGTAAGCCTCGTGGCCGCCCGTTCCATCAGATCTATGGAGCGGATGGGTTCATTTTTGATGGTATAGGCATCAATTTCCCTTACCTGCTCAGCCCTGAAAATTTTCATAACATGCTGTTTTAATCAAAATTAAGAAAAAACTATTTCTATATTTGTCCCCATCACAAAATTCAGATATTCATAAAAACTAAACTCTATGTTAAAAGGACATCCTAAAGGACTTTATGTTGCCTTCTTTGCGAACATGGGGGAGCGTTTTGGTTTCTATACCATGATGGCTATCCTCGTGCTGTTCCTGCAGGCTAAATTCGGTCTTGCTTATGAAACTGCTGGTGATATTTACAGCTGGTTCTATTTTGCCATTTACGCCCTTGCACTGCTTGGCGGAATTCTGGCCGATGCCACAAAAAAATATACAGCAGTCATTTCCTTGGGACAGGTGATCATGTTTGCGGGATATATAATGATGGCCATACCGGGGCTACCCCTGTCAATAACTGTGGTTGCCCTGTTTACTATTGCTATTGGAAATGGTTTCTTCAAAGGGAACCTCCAGGCAGTTGTTGGTCAGCTCTACGACGACCCCAAGTACGACAAGGTGCGTGACAGTGCTTTCCTTATCTTTTATATGGGTATCAACGTAGGTGCATTCTTCGCCCCCTTTGCTGCCATGGGAGTCCGGAACTGGTGGTTGAAAACCAATGGTTTTCTTCACGACGGCAGTCTCCCTGCTCTCTGTCATCAGTACAATGACGGAACACTCCAGGACACAGGAGTGTTACAACAACTTGCCGATGCTGTTAGCCTGAATGGCGCAGTAACAGACCTGGGAGCCTTTGCAAATTCCTATATAGAGGTATTTTCACGTGGATATAATTTTGCCTTTGGGATCGCGGCCATTGCCATGATAATATCCCTAGCGGCCTACCTGATCTTTAATAAGCATCTTCCCAAGCGGGAAAAAGCCGCCGGTGAAAAAACCATTACGCTCAGGGAGAAGCCCCTTGCCATCCCTGTAGCTATTGTAGCATTTGGAGTTACCGCCTTCCTGGTCAGCTTATTCAAGGATTTTAAAACCGGAATGGCCATTGGCCTTTTCGCCGGTTTTGTGGCCTGGATCGTAATGATTGCCACAAAAGAGGAGAAACAGCGGGTTATATCTCTTTTACTGGTTTTCTTTGTGGTAATTTTCTTCTGGATGGGTTTCCACCAGAACGGACTTACTTTGACATGGTTTGCCCGTGACTATTCGGCAAAATCGGTGGATTCCTTTACCTATCTGTTCTTTACGCTGAAGAGTCTCATTGCTGTTCTTGTATTCATTGCCGGTGTGGTCATGCTCCTGAATTTTAAATCCGAAACAAAAAACCGGATCATTGGAGCGGTGATGACTGTTGTAGGTGGTGGTTTCGCCTACTGGTTCTATACCATGGGTGCAGAGACCAATCCCATTGCCCCTGAAGTATACCAATCCTTTAATCCCCTGTATATTGTCTCTTTAACCTTTGTGGTAATGGCAGCCTTTGCCTGGATGAATAAAAAAGGAATAGAACCCTCTACTCCAAAGAAGATCGGAATTGGGATGGTTATTGCTTCTCTGGGATTTGTGATCATGGTTGTGGGCTCACTCAAATTAATTTCACCTGTAGATTTACAGGTACTGAACGATGCCGGAGAAGTGGTCAGTGTTAACCCCGTACCCGACTCCTCCAGGGTTATGCCCTACTGGCTCATGTCGACCTACCTGGTCCTGACCTTTGCAGAGCTCTTCCTGAGTCCCATGGGTCTCTCCTTCGTTTCGAAAGTGGCCCCTGTGAGATTCCAGGGCGTGATGCAGGGAGGCTGGCTTTTGGCTACCGCCGTTGGCAACAAACTTCTCTTTATTGGAAGCTTCTTCTGGGAAAAGATCCAGTTATGGCAACTGTGGAGCATCTTTGTTGTTACCTGCCTGCTGTCTGCAGCCTTTATCTTCTCCATACTGAAGCGACTGGAACGCGCAACCAAATAGCTTTCCCATAAGATATAAGGATATAAACTAAAAAAGCCGCTCCAGATCGGGGCGGCTTTTTTTCGTATCACAAGCTATTGGCTTAGATATCTGATATCCTCTGTTATTCTGCTTTAAATATATGCCGGACCTTCTCCAGGTCTCCGTCTGTCTCTGCAGGTTCAAGGCCCAGTATATGGCTTACAATGCCGTATACCTCAACATTGGAGAAGTGAGTCGAAGAATAGTTCTCCTTAAAGGCAGGTCCTTCTGCATAAAAAATAGTATTCATATCGGTAAATGCATTATCGTAGCCGTGTGCTCCCCCCGAATAGCCTGAAGGGTCAGGATTGATCCCGATACTCCATAAACTGTCGGCAACAACCACAATTCCCGGAAACCGTTCGCTGGAGCCATAGTGAAGCCGATCGGGTATATCTTCCTTCTGCCAGGCACTGACTCCCTCAACTGCATTCAGGGAGGTGGTGATGGAATCGGCACATGCCTCTTCAGGTTCAATAAGATATACCGGATTTCCGCCTATTACACTTACAGTCCACTCCTCCTTAATATACTCCTCCAGATTTACATATCTGTCGGGCGATATGGGACCCATGCCATGATCAGAGAGCACGATCAGGTTCACAAGATCCCCATATTCCAGTTCAGCCAACTCACTTCTGATGTAGCCCAGTATGGAGTCAAGATAATTAACCACATCACCGGTCTCCTGGTGTTCGGGCCCATAGCGGTGGGCTGTAGCATCGGGCTCATCAAAATATAAAAATATAAGTCCTGGTCGCTCGTCAAGCGGCAATTTCAACCATTTAATTACCTGATCGACCCTGGTAGAATACGGAATACGGCCATCATAGGTCTCCCAGTAGGATGGAGAGATTCCCATAATGGGCGCTTCACTTCCCACCCAGAAATAGGAGGCTGATTTCACCCCCTGTTTTTCAGCGGTCACCCAGAGGGGCTCTCCAAAGTAGGCATCCGCGTTTGTAACCATATCACTTGCCCCGATTCGATAGATACCACCAAGTTCAGGGGCATAAAAACTATTGTTAATGATCCCGTGATTATCAGGAAATAATCCTGTTGCAAGGGTGTAATGATTGGGAAATGTCTTCGTGGGAAAAGAAGATACAAGGTGCTTTGCTTTCACTCCGCTTTCTTCTAATTGATCAAAATTGGGGGTTTCATAGAGGTCCGAATAATCCCACCTGAATCCATCAAACGAGACTACAAGCACATAGGTATCCAGTGTCCCCGATCCATCGTCCTCATCCTCATTCTTCTTAGCCGTACAAGATACAAGCAGAAGAAGCAGAATTAGTACTTGCCATTTAATTTTCATAAAAATCTTCCTGAATAGGTATTAATCCTTTTCATAGTCCTTATCCAGATACCTCCTTCTCATTGGATCATCCACGGGACGGAAAAAGTAGCTTTTCTCCGGTAAGGGTGGAACTTCAAACTCCTGAACGCTCATATCCGGCAGAAAGCGATAGAAAGTGATGTGAGAGTTCTCATATCCTCCCTCCCCTGATATCCGACTAAATGTATATGAATCCTGTACAAGTCCGGGCTGATAATCGTCCAGCGACAGAATAAACCTGCGCCCGTGGACTCTGAGAGCATTCAGAAAGTAAAGGGTCATATCATGACCCAGAATTCCATAATTGATTCCCTTCCTGGAGGTAATAGTAGGCTCATTATAAAAGTAGTGTCTGTATTTCGCCATAAAAGCTTCAATTTCCGGATCATGATAGTCCACCCAGAAAGAGTTGTAAAACACCAGGTTAAGCTTATGAAAATATCTGAGCTCTAAGCTTGAGAACTCCGTCCAGTAGGGTGATCCGATCACCTCAATGTCGTAATTATCCAATTGGTAGTAAAGGGAGGAGACTACATTACTGGCAAGCGCCACATCGGCAGTGGGCACCACCACCAGGTTCTTCATGTTTGGGGACAATGAATGTATAATCTTATCAGCACCTTTTAAATCTGGAATCACCTCTTTGAAACGAACCGGATCGGAAGGGTGATAATCAACAAAACCATCAAAGATCAGCTCTTTGAGGTACTCATGCTTCTCCACATCGAGGGAGTCCTCATTTCTTACATATACAATGTTATACATATGCTTACTGGCCACCAGCTTGGCAACTTCCCTGTACTCTCTTTCCAGCGAGGGACTTAGCTGAAAAAGGTAGGGATTGCTTTTTAGTAGTTCAAGGTCATTATGAAAAGGTGTGACCAGGGGAATCCTGTGCTGTCGGGCAAATTCAGAAACAACTTCCAGGTTGTAATCATGAAAGGGGCCTATAAAAAGATCAAAATCTTCCAGCTCATCATTCCGTAATATGGAGCGGGTGCGATCAATACTTCTTCTGGTATCCTTATATCGCACATCCAGTTTCATACCGCTTTGCTTCATGGCATCAATGGCCAGAAGGGTTCCCTGAAAAAATTCCATGAAATTTACCGATTGCGGAATTTTCGCCTCCATCATGTAGTCCTCAATAATCCGGTTTTTGCGGTTTTCCGTTTTAACGTCCTTTAAAAGAGAGTCCAATGGCTCCATCTCCCGGAAATCGAAGGGAATAAAGAAAGCAATATGATAGGTACGCCTGATATTCTCGTGCCGGTCGTCAAACTCATCATAGCGATACTCGTCTATCTCATCATACCCTGCTGCAAATGCCTCTTCATCCTCAAAACCGGTATCTTCTCCCGCTTGTTCCTGGTCGCTAAGCTGTGGAGCGGGGATTCTGAGAATCTGTCCGTTTTTAGGTCCACCCCACCCCAACTCCGGGTTAACTGATCGTATCTCATCAATGCTAACACCGTAATAGCGAGCAATGGAGTAAAGAGTATCCTTCCTTTTTACTTTGTGATAAAGCAGTCCTTCTTCATTGTAAGCATGCTCCTCTTCTACCACCACCTCCTCAGGGATGCGAAGACGTTGGCCGGGTTTCAGTTTAGATTCAGAAACACCCCGGTTGGCCTGTTTGATATCCTTCTCTCTTAGCTTATAAATCCTGGCAATCCCATAGAGGGTCTCCCCCGGCATTACCGTATGATATCGGCCTGTTTCACCGGGCCTGGGAAGTTCTGATGTATCAATCTCCTCCTGTGGTATAGGATCAACCGGAATCTTTATTGCCTGTCCGACCCGCAATCCGGATATAATCCCGGGATTTTCAATTGTAATCTCCTTCTGAGAAATATTATAGGCCCTCGAGATGGCATAAAGAGTCTCCCCTGGCTTCACCATATGAATATAATAAACCGTTCCTTCAAGGATCACCTTATTATTGCTTCTCTCTACAGAAACGCTCTCCTGTGCTACAAGGAAGAGCTGTAACAGGAAAAGTCCCAGGAAAACTAATAGAAAACGTCTATTTGGAAATGAATTCATTGATATTCTTTAGGATCCGCTCTTCAATACGACTGGTGTCAGCTTTTACAAATTTTTCTCCGGTAATGCTTTCGTAAAGCTCAATGTACCGTTCCGATACCTCTTCAACAAATGCATCGGGCATATCAGGCACTATCTGGCCCTCCTTACCCTGGAAACCATTGGCAATTAGCCATTGCCGCACAAATTCTTTGGAAAGCTGCTTTTGCTGCTCCCCTGCATTCTGACGCTCCTCATATCCATCCGCATAAAAGTACCTGGAAGAATCCGGTGTATGAATCTCATCGATTAGTACAATCTTTCCATCCTTTTTTCCAAACTCATACTTTGTATCTACAAGAATCAGACCCATTTCATCTGCAATTTCAGTTCCCCTTTGAAATAAGGCCCGGGTATATGCTTCGAGCTGGACATAATCCTCTTCAGAAACCAGTCCGCTGACAATGATCTCTTCTCTTGAGATATCCTCATCATGTCCCTCATCTGCCTTGGTGGTAGGTGTAATGATGGGCTCTGGAAAACGGTCATGCTCCTTTAAGCTTTCAGCCATTGGTACACCACATAAAATCCTTTTCCCATCTCTGTATTCTCTCCAGGCATGTCCGGTCACATATCCACGGATCACCATCTCTACTTTGAATGGATCTGCCATAAGACCCACAGTAACATTAGGATCGGGCGAAGAAATCTTCCAGTTTGGAACGATGTCGGAGGTAGCATCCAGAAACTTGGCCGCAATCTGATTCAGGACCTGTCCCTTGTAGGGAATACCCCTGGGGAGTACCACATCAAATGCAGAAATCCGGTCTGAAACTACCATGACCAGGTAGTCGTTTTTAATATTATAAACGTCCCGAACCTTTCCTGTATACAGGCTAAGCTGTCCTTCCAGCTCAAACGATGTTCCCTTTAATGCATTGGCCATAATTGAATCTATTTTTCTTAAAGTTATATTTTTTCTACTGGTAGTTGGCACTATTTACCAGTTACTGGGCACTATTATATGCTTTAACAATGGACTTCACAAGCCGATGCCTTATTATATCCCGCTCATCGAAGCGAATAATTGAAATTCCCTTTATTCCGTCCAGTATCCTCATAGCCTGTACCAGTCCGGATTCCTCCCTTTTTGGAAGATCCACCTGAGAATCATCGCCTGTTACGATAAAGCGGGCGCTGGGTCCCATCCTGGTCAGGAACATTTTAAATTGACTGGCAGTTGCGTTCTGTGCTTCATCCAGGATCACAAAGGCTTCGTCAAGGGTTCGTCCTCTCATATAGGCCAGAGGGGCAATCTGAATGGTGCCATCCTCCATGAACTGAATCAGTTTACGTGGCTGAATCATATCCCTGAGTGCATCATAGAGTGGTTGAAGATATGGATCCAGCTTCTCCTTGAAGTCACCCGGCAAAAAGCCCAGTTTCTCTCCTGCCTCTACCGCAGGCCGGGTCAGTATAATCCTCTTGACATCCCGCTCCTTAAGGGCCTTTACAGCCATGGCAATGGCCGTATAGGTTTTTCCGGTCCCAGCAGGGCCAACTGCAATCAGGAGATCGTTCATCACACCCTCATCCACCAATCGCTTCTGGTTAATGGTAACGGCTCTGATCTTCCTGCCACTCTCCCCGTGAAGTAAAACCTCACCTTCCAGTCTCCCTGCCTCCATTTTACTATCCACAGGACCCTTTAGCAAATCATCCAGATCTGGCAGGGTTACTGACTGAAATTTCCGAAGGTAGCGAAGGAAAAGATCCACCCTTTCTTCAAAATCTACCAGGCGTTCTTTCTTACCGGAAATACGGATTTCATTTCCTCTGGAAACAATTTTCAGATCAGGAAAAAGCTCAACAAATTTATTGAAACGGACATTGTTTACACCATAGAAATCAACAGGATCGACACCTTCCAAATAGATCAATTTTTCCGCCATAAATTAAATTATAATCACTACTTTTGGATGTGCAAATTAAGTTGTTTTTTCCAACATTCCAATAAGAAAATCTCCGGTACAGACCCATGCACATTATCACACTAACGTCCGATTGGAAGGAAAATGATTTTTATGTTGCATCACTCAAGGGAAAACTTCTTTCAGCCTGCCCCGAAGCACAAATCATCGACATCAATCACCGTATAAAATCCTTCAACAGTGCGCATGCTGCATACATAATCAGAAACGCTTATCCACACTTTCCTGAGAATACTATCCACATCATTGCAGTCAATTCAGAACCGGAAAAAGGTGGTGAGTTGCTGGCTGCAAGGAAGGGCAAGCACTACTTCCTCTGCGCCGATAATGGAATCCTGGGCTTGCTGGGAGGGTCAGAGCCTGATGAGGTAATTACCCTGACAGAACAATATCAGGAAACAGATACTTTTGTTGCCCTGTCAGTCTTTGCCCGGGTTGCCTGTGAGTTAGCCAAAGGTACACCTCTGAATAAACTTGGTTCTCAGGCAGAAAGCTATGACAGGCAAACCCCATTAAGAGCCACCATTGAGGATCAAACTATTACAGGAAGTGTGATCCACATTGACTCCTACCAGAATGCCATCACAAATATTTCCCGGGACCTGTTTAAACGGGTTGGGAACAGTAGATCTTTCGAGATCTATGTGCAGAACAAATACTATATGATCGACAGGATCAATCGTAGTTACAATGAAACAGAACCGGGTGACCTGCTGGCCATTTTTAATGCTTCCGGACTGCTGGAGATAGCAATACGGAACGGAAATGCCGCAGGTTTGCTGAATTTAAACACTAACTCAACCATCAGGGTTGATTTCAAAGAAAAATAGCATGCACAGTATTGAAGAGAAGTTGAAAGCCTTTGAACGTCTGCTGGAGGTTATGGACGAGTTAAGGGAAAAGTGTCCATGGGACAGGGAACAAACCCTGGAAAGCCTGAGGAACCTTACCATCGAGGAAACTTATGAACTGGCTGATGCCATTATTGATCAGGACCTGGTTGAAATCAGAAAAGAATTGGGCGACCTGATGCTACATATAGTGTTCTATTCGAAAATTGGATCAGAAAAAGGTGCATTTGATATTGCCGATGTACTCAATGGAGTCTGCGACAAATTAGTCTTCAGGCATCCGCATGTATTTGGAGAAAAGAAGGTAAAAGACGCTGGGGAAGTTCTTGAAAACTGGGAGGAATTGAAGATGAAGGAAGGAAACCGCAGTGTACTTGCCGGTGTTCCCCCATCCCTCCCGGCCATGATTAAAGCTCACAGGATCCAGGACAAGGTCAGAGCTATTGGATTTGACTGGGACAGGCGGGAACAGGTATGGGACAAGGTAAATGAGGAGCTCAGGGAGGTGGAATATGAACTGAACAACGGGCAGGAACATGAAAAGATGGAGAACGAGATCGGGGATTTGTTATTCTCCGTTATAAATGCGGCCCGCCTTTACAAGGTAGAGCCGGAAACAGCCCTGGAAAGAACTAACAGGAAATTTATTAAGAGATTTAAATACCTCGAAAGCAAGGCACTGGAAATGAATCGTAGCCTGAAAGAAATGAGCCTTGAAGAAATGGAAGCTATCTGGCAGGAAGCCAAGTCTATTTAGCTTTTTCCTCTGATTCTTCAGGAGTTTCATCTGCCTTTTTGGCAACTTTCTCGCTTTCTTCAGCAGATGAGTCTTTTTGATCCTCTTCTTTTTCCTCCTCTTTGTCGATCACCTCAAGAAGTTCGTGCTTATACAACTGGTTGTACCACTGAAAGACTTTCTTAATATCAGAAACATAAACACGTTCCTCATCATATTCAGGAACCAGCTCCTTGAATTGACTCTTAAGCTCCTCCACTGCCGCCTTGTGGGACAGAGTTTCTTTCCCGTCAGATTTCTCATGAATCATGAAGAATATATCTGCCAGGGGAACTTCTTCATCTATGGTAAAGATGGCTATATCCTCCAGTGAACTTACACGGGCAGTGGCGGGTGCCACATGTCTCTTTTGATCCTCAAGGGATTCAACAACTATCCCGTTACGGGCCTGAGCAATAAACTTAAACAGGCCGCCTTTGCCCGATATGGCAAGAATGTCTTTTAGCTTAATCGTCTTCATACTTCTAAATAAAGTGATGCAAATATAGTACTTCTATTTCAATCCCCGTTCTTTCTTTATCTGCTCATATGCTCCCTGAACCTTCTTGAATTTCTCATGGGCCACATTTTTGAAGTCTTCACCCAGGTGACTAACCTTGTCAGGATGATATTTCATGGCCATCCGGCGGTATGCTTTCTTCACGTCCTCATCAGAGCTTGTGGGCTCTATCTCCAGAATCTTATAGGAGGCATCTGTTTGACTAACAAACATGGCCCTTATGCTCTGAAAATCTGAATCAGTGATACTCATGTAATCTGATATTTTATGTATCACCTGGTTTTCCTCGTCACTTACCGATCCATCAGCCGATGCTATCCCAAAGAGGAAATGGAGCATCTCCAGGCGATAGGAATAGTCAAGCCGCTGCGAAAGCTGGTTAGTCACATCTCTTAAAGGAATCTCCTGCTTCAGGATATCTCTTAACATCACCACTGCCTCATTGGCAGTATCAGCGCCAAATCGAGAGACAAAGTAGCGCTTGACATAATCCAACTCACTTTTCATGACTCTGCCATCTGCCTTCATTACAGCAGCAATAAGGACCAGCAGAGAGGCCGCGTAGTCTCCCCGTAGTGTCTGTGTTCTTCCACCACGAACCTGTCCGGGTGCTGCAGTGGCATTGGTACCGGTATCAAAAATTGAACCTACTGCCAGGCCGAGGATCCCTCCAATGGGACCACCCAGGGCCCATCCCAATCCAAGTCCAACCCATTTCCCAAATTTTGCCATAACTTAATGTCTACTGTTTAAAATATTATTGTGCAATTCTATCACCTGGGGCAAAAGCATCTGTGTCCCATCATTAATAAGAATATGATCCGCCATCTCCATTTTTTCTTCTTCACTCAGCTGGTGGCCCATTCTTCTCAGAACTTCTTCACGGCTTCGTCCATCCCTCTCCATAACACGGCTTATCCTCAGCTCCTCAGGTGCATAAACCAGAACCGTTTGGTCCATCCCCTTACTGGCTCCGCTTTCGAACAGGATGGCAGCCTCCTCAATCACATAGGGCGATCCACTTTGCTCTGCAGTCCACCGGATAAAATCTTCCCGTACAGCCGGATGTATCAATTTGTTCAGTCCGGAGAGCTTTTCCTGATCCCCAAAAACCGCGGAGGCCAAATATTGCCTGTCCAGTCCACCTCTGCCGTAAGCCTGTTCTCCGAACATAAGCACAATGCCTTTCTTAAGTTCAGCATTGCTATTCATCAATTTACGTGCAGCTGTATCAGCATCATATACAGGCACACCTAATTTTTCAAAAATCTGACAGACCAGGGTCTTGCCACTGCCCATCCCGCCTGTTAATCCAAACTTAAACATCACCTTCTTGACTTGAGGAATTCAACAGTCTTGGGATAATACTCATAGCCAAGCAGATACTCGGGCGGGTTCTGTATGCTTACATTAAGGATCTGGACCCGGTCCTCAATCATTTCGTAATCAACCACCGCCCTGAAAGGATAGCTCTCAATCCTGTCATATTTGCTCAGTCCGACTTTACAATTAATGTTAATGATGGACGGGAAGGTTTGAAGAAGGATGCTATCGGGCAAATTCAACACTTCAATGGGAACTGATACCTGCAATTCGGTAAAACGCTCCAACTCAATGGAACAGTTCACTCTTGAAATATTGTAAGTCAAATCCGGCTTCTTGCTCAAGCGCACCTTGTCGCTGTAGTCCCGGGTGAGTTCACCCAGATCCAGGTGCTCGGTAGAAATAAACTCCAGTGTATCCACAATCAAGTCAGGACCTGTCACTTCCACAGAATCGGGAGTGAGCATGATCTTATCCTTGATGGTAAACTGATTTACGATGGAATAGTTGAAATCAGCCTGGATTTTCACCATTCTGCTTACCTTGCCGGCAAACTGAAAATATAGGGTGTCAGGTTTGATCTCCAACAATTGCAATTCGGTTGGCAACTGCCTTGATATATGATCCTTCAGATAACGGGTAAGAATATAGGCGCTGGAGCCATCCTGCCCCCTGTTAAGATTGTAATCCGAGACATCAAAGCTTATGGGAACCGGTTTCCTGAACATCCTGTACCGCAAGAGTGCATAACCATGAGCATTGATCTGCAGATCGAGATGCCCGGGCAATTCACCCACAAATACCTTGTCTTCCGGAAAATCCGTATAGACCAGGGGATATTCAAGTACGGAAGTATAGTTCTTGCTCAGTGCATTGAGCAACCAGATTGAGGCTGATATGAGAAGGAAAACTGAAAACAACAGAATCCTTTTCCTGGACTGCAGTTTTTGTCCTTCCCTTACCTTTGGCCATTTTTTCTGGAGAAAACCGTTTTCCAAAGCTATTATTTTATTTCTTGGCAGGAGCCTCAGTGGGCTCAGCAGCTACAGCTGTTTTATCAACCTTTACAAGTACGTTATCGGCAATCTCAAGTGTAACAGTGCGATCCTTCACATCATTGATCTTCCCATAAATCCCACCTGTTGTTGTCACCTTATCACCTTTTTTCAGGGCATTCCTGAAATTTGTAGCCTCCTTTTGCTTCTTCACCTGCGGACGTATCATGAAAAAATAGAATACCACAATGATCAGCAAAAGAAAAATCAATGATTGCATCCCTGCAGCACCACCAGGACCAGCTGGTGCAGCTAAAATCTGAAATAGAAAACTCATACCTTCTTATTTATTTAATTAAACACTATTGTTTACTCTTGCTCTGATGGTCAATTGGACCACCTTCTTACTTGCATTGGACTTCACCGTAACAAGCTTACGTTGTTCACCGCTCCTGCCCGATGCATCAAATACTATCTCCAGGGTCTCTTGTTCCCCTGGCTTCAGTGGTTCTCGACTCCAATTGGGAGTAGTGCAGCCACAGGTGGCCTCTACCTCTGTGATCAACAGATCCTCTTCCCCTTCGTTCCTGTAGTCAAAATAACAAACCACTCTTTCACCTTCAATGATTGTTCCAAAATCATGCACCAGGGTATCAAATTGCATAACAGACTCTCCCTGTGCGTCTTGACTCTTTATTTTATATATTCTGCTTTCCTCTTCCTGACTGCCATTTTGTCCACTACAGGAGAATAATACCAGGATCAGGCCTGCCAGCATGCTCCCCGGGGTCAGGCTTTTCAGATCAATCATTCTCACCTATCAGACCCCTCCCCTTTTTCAATATAAGCTTCTCCTCCTTCAATTGCATCACCACCTTGTCCAGTACCCCGTTAATAAATATGCTACTCTTGCTGG
>Ga0209633_10003952_pt1 | contig 13525 bp, 13 predicted proteins | sample Cruoilmetagenom1_FD_187290 | JGI IMG/M metagenome (GOLD analysis project Ga0209633, IMG submission 187290) | Oil polluted marine microbial communities from Coal Oil Point, Santa Barbara, California, USA - Sample 1 (SPAdes) (version 2) | ecosystem: Environmental > Aquatic > Marine > Oil seeps ... | reverse complement strand
AAAATTCCAGAACAAATGCTTATATCGGCTATAAGGGCAGGAACCCTTGCGCGCAAAATTACTCCTGTTTTTTTAGGGTCTGCATACAAGAATAAAGCCGTTCAACCTCTTTTGGATGCTGTCGTAAAATTTCTCCCATCTCCCCAGGATATTGAAAATGAAGCGCTTGATATGAATGCGGATGAAGCCACTGTCAAACTAAGTCATAATTTCGCTGACCCCATAGTCGCACTGGCTTTTAAATTAGAAGACGGCATGTATGGACAGCTCACCTATATTAGGGTTTATCAGGGCACTGTTGCAAAAGGTGATACTGTTAAAAATATACGTACCGGAAAAACTTTCAAAATTGGACGCCTGGTACGTATGCATTCCAACCAGATGGAAGATATTTCTTCAATCAAGGCCGGTGTTATTGGTGCCCTTTTCGGTATTGACTGTGCTTCTGGAGATACATTTATTTCAAAGCATCTTGATTTATCAATGACTTCAATGTTTGTCCCTGAGCCGGTCATTTCACTGGCGCTTCTTGTTGATGATAACAAATCTCGTGTCAATATGTCGAAAGCACTGAACAGATTCACAAAAGAAGATCCAACATTTCGTACCTTTGTTGATGAAGAGACCAACGAAACAATTATTCAAGGTATGGGAGAACTTCATCTGGAGGTTTATGTTGAGCGCATGCGAAGGGAATATGCAATAAAAGTTACAACAGGGAAGCCTGGAGTCGCATATCGTGAAACAATAACCAAACGAGCTGAATTTAACTACATTCATAAAAAGCAGACTGGCGGTGCAGGCCAGTTCGGGCGGGTTGCCGGATTTATGGAGCCTGTTACCGATGAAGACTTTGTTTTTGAAAATAAAATTACAGGTGGTTCCATTCCAACCCAATTTATTTCATCATGTGAAAAAGGTTTTCTAAGCTGTATGAAAAAAGGTCCTTTTCTCGAATTTCCGGTCTCCGGTATCAGGATAGTTATTAATGACGGCGCCTCTCATTCTGTAGATTCTTCAGAAATGGCATTTCAAAGCGCTGCCAGAGGTGCTTTCCGTGAGGGTTATAACAGGGCTGCTCCTGTTATTCATGAACCAATAATGAAAGTTGTGGTCGAAACACCTACTGAATTTAATGGGGCAGTTATGGCTTTACTTAATCAGCGCCGAGGTATGATTGTTGGTTCCCAGGAAGATGGCGTCATGACTACCATTGAGGCTCAAGCTCCTTTGGCTGAGATGTTCGGTTTTTCAACTGTTTTGAGGTCATCAACTCAAGGCAAGGCTCAATTCACAATGGAATTTTTTTCCTATAAGCAGGTACCTAAATCTATAGCTGAGGAGATACAAAAAAAATAAAAAATAGTTGGAATTGAAAAAACGTGGGATTTTTCGATCTTGATATGGATTTTGACAACCATTTTATGTGAAAATGATAAGGAGTTAATATGACAGAATATAAGTCTATTGATTATAACCCGTTAGGTGTTAAAACTGATACTATTATAAAAAAAGGAAGTTTTGCCGCTGTTATAGCGAGGGCAGGTGTCGGCAAAACTTCCTTTCTGGTGCAGGTTGCTTTGAGCTATATACTGAATCGAAAAAAAGTTTTGCATATAAGCCTTCATGATTCTGTTAAAAAGATTTCATTATGGTATAAAGAAATTTTGAAGGATTTGGCAGATCAGCACATTATTGACATGCATGGGGTTCCCATGGATTTATTGCTGCCCTACAGATTCATTATGACCTTTAAAGCTGAAGGATTCAAGCTGCCTGGTTTTGTGGAGCGATTTTCCGATATTACGGAACAGGAAATATTTCTGCCGGATGTGTTAATTATTGACGGGTTCCCTTTGGACGAAACAACTCAGGATTTACTTAAAGGAATTAAAGCTTTTGCACTTCAAAATTCATTGCCGGTATGGTTTGCCGGACATATACACAGGGATGAAGAGCCGGACGCGAATGGCACACCATCTCCTTTTTTTCATGTTGCAGATAATTTTGACGTTGTTCTTCAATTGCAACCCAAAGGAAAAAAAATATATGTTAATTTTATAAAAGGCCTTACCAATAAATCTACCATTCAGATTGACCCGGCATCCATGCTGATTAAAAAGATATAGAACCGAATAAAATAACAGTTTACGGTTGGAAAATATTTTACCCGCTATAAATAAAATTCATCTGTCAATATTTCGATCTGTGGGATTAGTAACGAGGACGAAAATCTTAATATTAGGGTTCGCTCAACATTAAGATTTTCGTGTTTTCATGGTATTTTTTTTGCTTCCTGCTATTCAAAACCCTCTTTTTTCAAAAGGGCCGTATACCAGGTGGAAAATTCAAACATTCCGATATATTTGTCATCATCATTAATAATGCCCATACACATATCCAGAACACCCCTTCCATAAGCATTGCTATATTCTTCAGAACTTACTGACTGAAGAAACTCTCTCATCAACATTTGAGATGTTCTATTTGTCCTGTCTTTTCTGATATCTATGGGATCTTTAGGTTCTTCAAATGGATCCCATTGCTCATATCCTTTTTTAAGAATATGCTTCTGGCGTCTTGTAGACATGCTGTCAAAAATAGCCTTTTTTCTTTCTTCTACTTCAGCTATATTTAATTTATGCATTTTCACCACCTTCATCATCCTTACCATTGAGACCTAAATGTTCATCATCATATTCTGTAATAAGTGCCATAGATAAAGGTACTATCATTTCCCCGAGTTTTGAATATTTTGAATTGAGAGCCTGTGCCAGTTCATCGGATATTGCAAAAAGTTTTGTTTGAATTTTATCAAGGCTTACAGTTGGATATTTCTGACCTTCTTCAAAAGCGGACATTCCACAAGTATGCCCAATTCCGCCTATTGATGTGGGAATCCCGTAAAGCCTGCATGTGATAGGCCTGTTTTGATAAAGGTCACATCTATCATTACTGTTTAAAAGTGGACACCTCACTTTTTCTTTGGCCATTCCCATAAGAATTTCAGTTTCATTTTTTCCGGCTTCAAAATCTTTGTACGCTTTTTTTTTGAGTTTATAAATTTTTCGATCTGCTCTGTTGGCCTTATCTATAATTTCTGTTTTTTTCTCCCCCTTATACTTTTTATGAAAATAAAAATTAACATACAAAGCTTCAATCAATGTCAGATCGAATAAAGCATAACAACAATCCGAACATTCCGCTTTACATTTTACACAATCCGGAAATTCTTTTTTTACCTTTTCAAACACTTTCTCTGTCATAGAAGAGAGATCTTCATATTTTTTAAAAAATGGTTCTAAAATTGTATCCATAAAATCAACTCCTGTTTATTGTTTCATCTGAAACAAGATGTATGCGTTTATTTTCCGATACAGAATCTATTAAAAATTTGATCCAGAATATCAACGTCAACATTTTTTCCTGTTATTGAACCTAAAGCATCAATGGATGATTTGATATCCAGGCCTATAATTTCCAGAGGTTCTGAGTGCTTGATGTTGCTGATTGCTGTCTCTGCAGCGTTTTTGGCATTTTCAAGAGCTTTTTTATGCCTCAAGTTGGGTACTACATGTGATGGTAAAACAAAATGTTTATCATTTATAAAAACCTTAACTATAAGGTCACGCAAAAAATCAATCCCTATATTAAAAAGAGCAGAGGTTGTTGCAGATCCATCAACCCTGAAAAGGTCAGGAAAAGCATTAACCTTATTTCCATGAATTAAATCTGATTTGTTAATGACAAGGATAATCTTTCTGCCCTGTATTTTATTAATTTTGCTAAATATAAGGTGATCTGCATCAGTAAGGGGACAGGTTGCGTCTACAACAAAAAGGACTAAATCAAAATCAATCAAATTATCATAAACCTTTTGAATCCCAATAGACTCAACAGGATCTGAAGAATTATGTAATCCTGCGGTATCGAAGATCTTTACAGCTATTCCATCAATATTTACTGTTTCAGATACCATGTCCCTGGTTGTGCCTGGCAGTGGAGAAACAATAACACGATCGTTTCCGATAAGGCAATTCATAATACTTGATTTGCCAACATTGGGGCGTCCAAGAATAACTACCTTAAGACCATCTCTTAAAAAATATTCATCATTATAATGTTTGACAAGGATATTTATTTTATCAAAAACATGTGATTGAAAATCTGATGTTATGGTATTGATATTAATAATTTCTTCAACATCATCAGGAAAATCAATTGAGGCATCTATCAAAGAGAGAAATTTAACAAGAAAATTACTTATCTCAACAATTACACTCTTCATCCCACCGTCAATATGGGATGTTGCAATTTTAAGTTCCTGTTCCGTACGAGCATTTATAATATCAATGATTGCTTCTGCTTGTGTTAAATCTATACGTCCGTTCAGGAAAGCTCTTTTTGTAAATTCACCCGGCTCGGCCAGCCTTGCCCCTTTTTTAATTAATAAATGGAGAATGAGATCAAGAACAACATAGCTGGCATGAGAATGGATTTCCACAACATCCTCTCTTGTATATGAACGCGGCGCAAGCATGGTCAGTACGAGTACTTCATCAATGATACTCTGATCTTCGGGATCGACAATGTGGCCGTAAATAACTCGATGTGAGTTACAAGGATTTGTAATGATGTTTTTTTTAGAAGAATAGCTGCGGAAAATAGATGAAACAATGGGGACAGATCTGTCCCCTGATATTCTAATTATGCCTATACCCCCACTCCCTGCAGGAGTGGCGGTTGCGGCAATTGTATCGAAGTTCATAAAAGGCAATTAAAGCGGCAAAGCCGCAGTTTTGAGTTTTAGGTTTTGGGTTTTAGATTTTTCAGTCGGAGAAGTTATTTCGTCCCCATTCCTTATGTTTTCTTTTTATTTGCATTCTTGCGTTTTGGAAATATAACAAGCTTTCTAAAAAAATCGTCCCCAAAGCTTTTCGTTGTTACGGCTTTATGCTCTTTTAAAGCCAAATGTACTATTCTTCTATCATGACCATTCATAATTCCGATCGTTACAGGTTTGCCGGTTTCTTGTACCTTTTCCGCAAGCCTAACAGAACGTTCAACAAGATTTACACGCTTTGATTCAAGATATCCCTCAACATCAATAATCACGCGTATTCTGTTTTCATGGTGTTTATTTATAATTTTGGAAACTATATACTGTATAGCCTCCAGAGTTTGACCCCGTTTTCCTATAAGAAGAGCAGAGTTCCCACCTTCAATAGTAAATAAAATTTTATTGGATTGCTCGCTAAGAGTAATCTGAGCATCTGTTGTAATCAACGCTATAATTTGATTAAGAGCGTTTCTGCCCAAGAGAATCGCTTCTTCAGAAGAAAGATTATCCCTTGATTCCTTATCTTGAGAAGGTGGATGATCATCAGAGATCTGCACAGATTGTTTTTGTGGGTCATCATCTTCAAAAAATTTTTTTTCTGTTACTATTGTTTGTTTTTCATTGTTAGATGCGAAATTCTTTTCCCTGGTTTGAGCCTCAATTTTAGGCTCAGGTGTTAATTTCGGCTCAGGCGTTGATTTTGGTTCAGGCCTTGGTTTCGGTTCAGGTCTTGGTTTCGGCAACGTAACGCGTATACGCGCTTTTTTTGCTCCTACTATCCCAAAAATACCTGATGAACCAAAAGAAATAATATCATGCTTAAGCAGGGACTCGGAAATATTAAGCTCTTTACAAGCTTTTTTTACTGCTTCTTCAATATTTTTGCCTTCAAATTCCAAACAAATACCCTCCGTCAATTATATATGTTGCTTTTGAATATAATACTGTTGAGAAATAGAAAGAATGTTGTTTATAAGCCAGTACAAAACAAGACCAGATGAAAAATTTATAAATATTACGGTAAAAATAATAGGCATAAACAGCATTATTTTAGCTTGCGCCGGATCACCCATAGGGGGCGACATTTTCTGTTGTAAAAACATGGTGCCTCCCATAATAACAGTAAGAACAGGAATTCCGTAAGGAGGTTCCATAAATGGGATTGTAAAATTAAAACTAAAAAGACGATCCGGGGCTGACAAATCCTTAATCCACCAAATAAAAGGAGCATGCCTTAATTCTATTGCTTGATAAAGCATACGATAAAAAGCAAAAAAAATCGGAATTTGAACGATCATAGGAAGACATCCTCCAAGCGGATTTACCTTGTATGTTTTATACAATCCCATAACTTCCTGATTCATCTTTTGCTTATCATTTTTATATTTTTCTCTGATTTTAGTCATCAAAGGCTGCAGCTTTTTCATCTCAGCCATGGATTTATAACTCTTGGAACCAAGCGGCCAAAGTATCAGCTTTATTAAAATAGTTAGAATAATAATTGCAAAACCATAATTCGGAATAAATTTATACAAAAAATTCATCAAATAAAGACAAGGTTTGGCAAGAAAATCAAACATACCGAAGTTAACAATTTTATCAAGGTGGTAGCCGGATTCTGGAAGAATACCGATTTTTTTAGGCCCAAAGAAAAGATGAAAACTGGAAATATGCTTTTCACCAAATTTTAGAGAATCTATTGTTTGAATATATGTCGATTTTAAAACATTATCCTGCCCAAGCTTAATCTGCATCCTTGCAGATGCTGCATTATCAGGGATTATGGCAGATGCAAAATAACGATTTTCCAAAGCAATCCAGGAAAAAATGCCGTCAAAAAGATTTTTATCCTTTAGATTTTTGGTCTTAATCTGCTCCAGCTTGTTGTTTATATAAGCGCTTGGGCCTTCAAAGGCATAGCCAGCAGCATCTTCCTCCGGCAACTCACTTAATAAAGAGAGCATTAAAGCACCCTTAACAGGCATATTTGAAGTGTTGTTTATAGCTATATCCAAACTGATTAAATAAGTTTCCGGAGAAAATAAAAATCTTTTTTCAATAACAAGGCCGCTCTGTGATTTCCATGTAAATAGAATCTCAAAAGAACTATCAATAATGTCAATTATATCATTAGAAATATCAGCCTGAAAAAACGAATTCTCAAAGCAGGAAATATTATCACCTGCAAATTGAGTCTGAACCGTTCCCTGTCCTGATGAGGCAGAAAACAATTGCAATTCCGGAGAATCCTGAGCCCCTGTTTCCTTGAATTTTTTTAAAATAAAATTTTCAAATACAGCTCCTTTTTCTGAAATCTGAACAGAATACAAAGGAGTATTGACTGTAATAATTCTTGGCTTGTTTTGAGAAAGATTGGAAGAATCTTTATCATAAGCATTATAATCTATTTGTTTTTCTTTATTAGAAAAATCTATTTTATTATCAGCTATTTTGGTTGGTTCGTCAATGCTATTGGATTGGATAGTGTTATTATTTTGTACAAGGGGTTCCCTCTCCACAAAAAAAGTTTCCCATAAAAAAAATACTAAAAATGATAGTGCAATTGCTAAAAAAAGACGAGATTGCTGCATTGTTTACTCCTGATATACAAAATATACAAATTTATAAACCTTAGGAACAAGGACGAAACAACATCTATAGATTTGTTGAGAACTGTGTAATATTTTAACTTTAAAGCGGAGGAGATAAAACAGAATAAATTAATGAGGCATGTAAAAAAATTTATTTTTTTTAAAAGATAACGTATCCGGAACAGGATCAAAACCACCAGGATTAAATGGATGGCATTTCGAAATTCTTTTCAATGAAAGATAAAGTCCAATCAAAAATCCATGTTTACATACCGCCTGGTATGCATATTCAGAACAAGTAGGGTAAAAACGGCAAACTGGAGGCAAAAAAGGTGACAATAAGGTTTGATAAAATTTTATAACTATTAAAATGAGTTTTTGCAATACTATACTTGGAGGCATGGCCGCTTAATTAATTAATATGTCTAAAAATATTGTTCAATGATGAACAAACCTGGCTGAATGTCAAGTCGGCCGCATCCTTTCTTGCAATAATATTAATGTCCCAATGGTTTTTAATTGTTTTTTTGTTTACCCGATAATACTCACGAACATATCTTTTAATTCTGTTACGCTTAACCGCCTTTCCAATTTTTTTTGTTACAGTAATACCTATGCGTGTTTTATCTGTTCTGGCAGGAAAAAAAATAGATAGAAAGTGTCTATTATAATATTTGGTTCCTGTTTTTGATAACCGAAGGAAATCTTTACGTTTTAATAGCCTGTCAGCTTTGATAAATGAAAATTGACGCAAATGCTATATTCCACTTTTCTATAGATTTTCAGATAATTAATTGCACAAGGCCAGAGGGAGGAAGGCGTATTGTAATACTCCGACGACCGATAACGCAGTGAAATTATTTATGTGACAATCTATAAAATATTTTAAACTGTTAAGCGCGCTCTCCCTTTAGCTCTACGCCTGTTAATGATCCTTCTCCCTTGCTTGGTTGACATCCTTTTTAAAAAGCCATGAGTTCTTGCCCGTTTTATTCTGCTGGGTTGATATGTTCTTTTCATAATTTTTTCCTTAAAATCCGTGTATTCACTTCTTTAGAATCAGATCATTTTTTTAAAACTTTTTATCTCCCATTTCTCAGGAACGGGGACGAAATAACTTCCCCGTTCCTGAAGTCAAAAAACTAATTTTTAAATTGATCATAAAAAAAATATTATGTCAAGATCAAAAAATGTCAAGTCACGACAAGGCCACAGTTCCATCAAATAAAAATGTGAGCATACAACTCTCCTCACTTCTATCTGTAAACGTCACAATAATACCCTTGCCATTAATTAATAGTTTATGCTAAGGAACGATCTATAGATTGTCAGATAAATAAATTCACTGCGTTATCGGTCGTCGGAGTATTACAATACGCCTTCCTCCCTCTGGCCTTGTGAAATTTATTATCTGACAATCTATACAATAAATTTTCAAAGCTTTATTATTTTGGTAATCTATTTTTATGAAATATACAAAAAAACAAAATCTTGCAGTATGGGCTATAACAGCACAAGGTGTGCATTTAGCCTTTAAAATTACGGCAAAATTAGCTGATGCGGACATGTATATCCCTTCAGGACTTAAATTTCAACCAAATAATAAAATCTATTCTTCCATTTTATATTTCAACGTTTTATCCATAAGATTAAGCGAGGTTTTTAATCAATACAATGGGCATATTCTTATTATGTCAACAGGTATTGTGGTAAGAATTATAGCACCTTTAATTCAGCATAAGACAAAAGATCCGGCTGTTGTTGTTATAGATGAAAAAGGATTGCATGCAATAAGCCTGCTTTCCGGACATATTGGCGGAGCTAATGAGCTTGCTTTAAAAATTGCAGAAATCACCGCCGCAGAGCCGGTGATTACAACAGCAACTGATATAAATAATATACCTGCCATTGATCTGCTTGCCATCCAAAAAGGATTAATCATAGAAAATCCTGAAGCAATCAAAAATGTAAGTATGGCTTTCCTGAATAAAGAAAAAATTATACTCCATGACCCATATCAATATTTAACGGGAACACTTCCCGCTTCAAATATAATCCTAAATGGTGTTGATTACAGGATTGCTGATGATACAATAAGAAAAAACAGGATCCTTGATAAGATTCAAGGTGTTTTTATAGATTATATAAAGGCTGACATTCCAACTCATTTTTTAAAATTGCGGCCTGCCATCCTGGCAATAGGCATGGGATGCAACAGAAATACAAGCATGCAAGAGCTTAAGGCTTTTTTTTTGGAAGTTATGGATATGTTCAATCTCTCAGCCCGAAGTCTTTTGAATTTGTCAACCATTGATATTAAATCAGATGAAAAAGGTCTTCTTGACCTTGCTCGGATTCTTGAAATACCAATAAAGTTTTACAGCAGGAAACAACTTGAACAGGTAAAAAATATTGAACATCCATCATTTATGGTAAAAAAACATATTGGAGTTACCAGCGTATGCGAAGCAGCAGCAATTCTATCGGCAAAAAACGGCAAATTGATAGTTCCAAAACAGATAAAAGGGAATGTAACGATTGCAATAGCAAAAATTTCCTCTACATAATAGGAATCGGACCCGGCCATCCTGATCATCTCTCAGTGCGCGCTCATGAAATATTGAAAAAGGTTGATACTGTTGCAGGATATTCAACTTATATTGATCTTGTCATGCCGCTCATAAAAGGGAAAAAAATTATCAGTACCTCAATGAAAAAAGAGGTTGACCGGGTCGAAGCCGCTATTAATACAGCCTTAAGCGGCCAGGCATGTGCAATAGTTTCAAGCGGAGATGCAGGGATTTATGCCATGGCCGGCCTTGCCCTTGAAGTGTGCCAGAAGAAACAAATCAAAATCAGAAAGCCTGTTTCTCAAAATATATCAAAAAGCATACCAGAACCAGATGGAAACGAGCTTACTATAGAAGTTATTCCAGGCATACCGGCACTATGCTCTGGAGGAGCCCTTCTTGGAGCACCGTTAACCCATGATTTTGCAGTAATAAGCCTTAGTGATCTTCTAACACCATGGAATGTTATTAAAAATCGACTTGAAGCAGCAGGCAAGGCAGATTTTGTTGTGGTGCTGTATAATCCCAAAAGCAAAAAAAGGGACTGGCAGCTTAAAAAAGCTCAGGAAATAATACTAAAATACAGAAATAAATCCACACCTGTGGGAATTATCACAAACGCCATGCGGGAGGGTCAGGAAGTTGAAATGACAACCCTGGAGCATCTTGATACTGCTTCAGTCGGCATGTTAACCACGGTTTTTATTGGCAACAGAAGTACTTTTACTTATTGTGATTTTATGCTGACCCCAAGAGGTTATTCAAAAAAATATGAAATAAGGACCGGGGACGAAAGGTAGAAAATTGATATGCCTATAACAAAATTCAAAGGCTATGTGCATATATATACAGGCAACGGCAAGGGAAAAACAACTGCATCATTAGGACTCTCTGTCAGGGCAGCCGGTGCGGGCATGAAAGTATTTATCGGACAGTTTATGAAAATGGGGGATTACAGTGAAATCAAGGCTCTGGAGAGGTTTGCAGATCTTATTACAATTAAGCAATATGGAATAAAAGGCTTTGTTAAAGGAAAACCTTCTCCTGAAGATATTGAAGCATCAAAAAAAGGTCTTGAAAAAATTAAAGAAATAATCGCTTCCGGGATATATGATCTTGTCATTATTGAAGAAGGTAATGTGGCTGTAATGTGCGGTCTGTTTGATGCTCAGGAGCTTATTGATATTATTGATGCAAAACCTGACCATGTAGAACTTGTAATAACAGGGCGGGGTGCTGACCCCAGAGTAATCGAAAAAGCAGATCTGGTTACAGAAATGAAAGAGATTAAACACTATTTTCACAAAGGTGTAAAGGCCAGGGTTGGGATTGAAAAATAAAGCTTTAAAAACAGGGAAATGCCTCGCTGTTTTCGGCACCGGCTCAGATGTTGGAAAAAGCATTGTATCTACTGCTCTTTGCAGAATTTTTACAAAACATGGTATCAGGACAGCGCCTTATAAAGCGCAAAACATGTCAAATAATTCAGGTGTAACCCTGAATGGGCTGGAAATGGGCCGGGCCCAAATTGTTCAGGCAGAAGCTGCAGGATTGCCGCCACATGTAGATATGAATCCGATCCTGTTAAAGCCTACAAGTGATACTGGAGCACAGGTGGTGTTGCTTGGTAATGCTGTTGAAAATAGTTCTGCTGCAGAATATCATTCCGGGAAAAAAAGATTTTTTGCGGAAGCCTGCTCGGCCCTCGACCGGTTGCGTGAAAAATATGAACTTATTGTCATCGAAGGGGCCGGTTCATGTGCTGAGGTCAATTTGATGCCAAATGACATTGTTAATATGCGTATGGCTGAATATGCAGAATCTCCTGTTATTCTAATCGCAGACATTCATAAAGGCGGTGTATTTGCTCAAATAGTAGGCACTCTGGAATGCCTTTCAGCAAAACAGCGGGAGATGATAGCAGGTTTTATCATTAACAGATTTAGAGGAGATATCTCTCTATTTTCCGATGGCATAAAATGGATCGAAGAAAAAACCGGGAAAAAAGTGTTTGGTGTGCTGCCCTGGTATGATCATATTCGTATTGAAGCCGAAGATTCAGTAGTCATAGAAAATGTAAAAAAAGTTATGCCTGACAAGGATTGCCAAAAAAATGGCAGCCAAAGCAAAATTGCAGTTATACGCTTGCCGCATATTTCTAATTTTACTGATTTTGATCCTCTTTTCGCCTTAAATGGACTTGAACTTTTTTTTGTAGAAAAAATGCAGGAATTAGCCCTTTTTAAAGCTGTCATACTGCCCGGCTCAAAAAACACACAATTTGACCTTAAATGGCTGCATTCAACCGGCTGGGCGAGAAAGCTTAAAAATTATGCAAATCAAAACGGCCATATTCTGGGGATTTGCGGAGGATATCAGATGATGGGCAGATATGTTCATGACCCGGAAGGCATTGAAGGAAAGCCTGGGACAACTGAGGGACTATCTCTGTTACCTGTTGAAACTATTCTCAAAGCACCCAAGACCACAACATTATCCTCTTTTTCATGGAAAGGAATTACTGGAACCGGATATGAAATACATATGGGAATTACAGAGAGATTTGCCGGCGAATTTTTATTCAGAGTATCTAAGCAAAACGGTATTAAATGCAGCAAAGAAGATGGCTGTTCCATGGATGGTTCAAGAATTACAGGGACTTATATGCACGGGCTCTTTGACAGTCCAGGCATAACCGAATTATGGCTTGAAAGTATCGGTCTTGAGAATATAAAAGCAGCTCAAACAGACGGATTGGCTGCAAGGGATAAAGAATACGATCTTTTGGCAGCGCACTTTGAAAAACATATTAATATTAAAGATATTAAAAAGTTATTAACATTATGAGTCTTTCCGTAAAAAAAAATATTTTGGTAATAGGTGGATGCAGAAGCGGCAAAAGCAGCCAGGCACTCAAACTTGCGGATCAATTCTCCGACAACATGAGAACATTTATTGCAACATGTGTTCCTTATGATGATGAGATGAAGGAAAGGGTGGCGCGTCACCAGAAAGAAAGAGCAAATAGATGGAAAACAATTGAAGAGCCGATAGACCTGCACAAAGCCATAATAGAAAATGGAAAAAATTCGGATATTATCCTTGTTGATTGCATTACACTTTGGATAAGCAATCTTCTTTTAAAAAGCAACCGAATTGATTATATTTTGAAAAATGTAGAAAAGCTTCTGGATGCTGTTCAAAAAACGGAATCTTCCGTTATAATGGTTTCCAATGAAGTAGGAACAGGGATTGTACCGGAAAATGGGCTTTCCAGGATGTTCAGAGATGCCGCAGGGTTTGCTAACCAGCATATTGCCAATGTCGCAGATCAGGTTATATGGATGGTGGCTGGTATTCCTGTTAAAATCAAATAGGGATAAGAATGAAAAAACAAAACAAGTAGGCATTGTCAGGGTTAAAGCCTTTAGGAACGGGGACGAAATAACTTTCCCAGGTAGGCGCACAGATTTAGGTCAGGTTTGTTTGATCTAAAAGTAAAAAAGTTGCAGGAATAGCAAGCT
>Ga0209633_10003950_pt1 | contig 13529 bp, 12 predicted proteins | sample Cruoilmetagenom1_FD_187290 | JGI IMG/M metagenome (GOLD analysis project Ga0209633, IMG submission 187290) | Oil polluted marine microbial communities from Coal Oil Point, Santa Barbara, California, USA - Sample 1 (SPAdes) (version 2) | ecosystem: Environmental > Aquatic > Marine > Oil seeps ... | reverse complement strand
ATGGTTTAAGTATCCACTTGTGATATCATTAATAACTATTTAAATGTGTGAATTAGATGTGTGTGGTTTTATAAATATAAAATGAACCGAGGATTAAATATTGGACTCTGTTAAGGCTGTTTTCTTTGATCTTGGTGACACTCTAGCATCTACCGATCCACCTTATTTACATAGAATTGCTCAAGCAATGAGGGAATCAGGGCTTGAGATTTCTAATAAGGATTTTGAGCTTGAATATGCTAGGGCGGATTATAAGCTCTTTTTAAAGCATAAAGAAAACGGAGGGTTAACACCCAAGGATTACAGACAATGGTTTCTTCCTCTTCTCTACGAGTCATTGTTGCCAGATCAAGATGTAGATAAATTCAGACAACAAGTTAGAGATGCAATGAGTCAGATAGATTTTGGCAGAGTTGCACTCCCAGGGGCAGTTGATCTTCTGGATTATTTAAAGTCAAAGGGATACATATTAGCTGTTATATCAAATAATGACGGAAGAGCAGAGGAAAAATGCGAGGAAGTATCAATCAGAGAATATTTTGATCTCATTCTGGATTCAACCAGGCTGGACCTAATAAAACCAGATTCTCGTATATTTAATCACGCTCTCAAAGAGCTCGATCTTAATTCCAGAGAAGCAATTCATGTGGGAGATATGTATGGTGCTGATGTAATGGGCGGGATGAATGCGGGACTAGATGTTGTTTGGCTTAACCATAGAAAGATTGAAGGACTGAGTCATCCCTTGATAAAAGAAGTCTCAGAACTGGCGGAGATAAAAGATATTTTTTAATTAGGTTTTCAGACCACAAAGATATTTGTTCTTCTTGCCAATATAAGTTCCTTAATCCATTTACTAAGGTTTTTAAAATATGAAAGGCGAAATAAAAATAGAAGGCGCAAGAGAGAATAATTTAAAGAACATTGATGTCTCAATACCCTGGCATAAGTTCACGGTCATCACAGGACTCAGTGGCTCGGGCAAATCTTCGCTTGCTTTAGACACTCTCTATGCAGAAGGTCTTAGAAGATACATTGAATGTCTCTCAACATATGCCAGACAGTTTCTTGAGCGTGTTGACCGACCTGATATGGATGATATATCAGGACTGCCACCCGCTGTTGCGATCGAGAGTAGGAACTCGGTTAGAACATCACGTTCAACAGTAGGTACCACGACCGAAATATATGATTTCCTAAGATTATTGTTTGCAAAAATTGGGAAAACCTTTTGCCCAAATTGTGATCTTGAGGTTAAGAAAAGGTCCCCAGAAGACATAGCACAAGAATTAATTGAAAATTATTTGGACACTAGAGCTGTGTTAACATTTCCCCTTGATGATTTAAATCCCTCACCTAGAGGTCTTCTCTCAAAGGGGTTTACACGTATTTGGCTAAACGGACAAACTTCTGATATTGAAGACTTGGATGAATTGCCAGAAGGGGCGGAAGTCGTAATAGACAGGGTTTCAATAAAACAAAGTTCATTTTCAAGATTAGTTGACTCACTGGAAACAGGATTCTCAGACAGTAAATATGTAAATGTTCATATTGTTGATGGCAAAGCTCATCGCTACTCAAAAGATCTTGAATGCACTACATGTCATACGAAGTTTACTGACCCTGAACCACTTCTGTTTTCTTTTAACAGCCCCCGTGGTGCGTGTCTTGAGTGCAATGGATTCGGTAATATTCTCAAATTGGATCCTGATCTGGTAATACCTAATCCTGATAAGACACTTGCAGAAGGTGCAATTGAGCCCCTTACAAAACCTTCTCATCAACCCCGTATGAGAAAACTTATGGAAAATGCTGCAGAGTATGGGGTGGATATTAATAAACCTTTTTCCAAACTTTCGAAAAAACAGGCTGACTTAGTCTATGAAGGTATGGGGTCATTCAGAGGGATAAACGGCTTTTTCAAATATCTAGAGAGAAAAAATTATAAAATGCATGTGCGGGTGTTTTTAAGTAAGTACCGCTCGGCTTTTGATTGCGATGTATGTGGAGGGAGCAGGTTAAAGAAAGAAGCTTTGTGGGTGAAGATTGACGGCAAGAATATTGCTGAGCTTTCCGATTTGTCTATTGATAGACTAAGAGATTTCTTTGCTAAGCTGAAACTCTCTGAGTATGAGAATCAGATTGCAGATGAAATACTAAAGCAGATAAATTCCCGAATAGATTTCCTTCTCAAAGTAGGACTTGAATATCTAACGCTATCCCGCCTGGCCAAAACTCTTTCAGGCGGTGAAGCTCAGAGGGTAAATCTCTCATGCCAGCTTGGTTCCACATTAACTGAAACCCTATATATTATGGATGAACCCTCAATTGGTCTTCATCAGAGGGACTTGACCCGACTAATAGAATTAATAAAAGAACTTCGAGATAGAGATAACACTATTGTAATAGTAGAGCATGATTTTGATATGATAGGCTCTGCGGATCATATCATTGAACTGGGCCCATTAGCTGGAGAAAGGGGTGGAGACATAGTTTATCAGGGTTCCGTGAAGACCTTCATTAAAAACGGTACTGATTCTCTAACAAAGAAATATTTGCTCAACAAAGAGAGGATACCCATTCCACTTAAGAGAAGGAAAGGGAGTGGAAAGAGTTTAAATGTTATTGACGCTACTGAACATAACTTAAAAAACCTGACTGTCAGCTTTCCATTGAAAACCTTTTTATGTGTAACTGGGGTTTCGGGCTCTGGAAAGAGCTCCCTTGTGCATGATGTACTTTACTCTGCACTGGCTAGGAGATTTCACAGCGATATTGAAAGGGCAGGTCAATATGCCGAGATTAAGGGTGTCGATAACATCTCAGACGTTATCATGCTCGACCAAAATCCGATAGGTAAAACACTCAGATCAAATCCTGTTACATACATAAAAGTTTACGATCAGATCAGAAAAGTTTTGGCTGACACATACCAGGCAAGGTCAAAAGGGCTTACAGCATCTCATTTTTCATTCAACGTTGCAGGGGGAAGGTGTGAAGTTTGTGAAGGTGAGGGCAGGCAAAAGGTGGAGATGCACTTTTTGGCTGACGTATATGTGATATGTGAAGAATGTAATGGTAAAAGATTTAAGAAAGAAGTCTTGGATATTAAATATAAGAACAAAAACATAATAGACATTCTTGCTCTAACTGTTGATCAGGCGATAAACTTTTTCTTTGAAGTGCCGTCACTAGGTAGAAAACTCAAAATCTTACAGGACGTAGGGCTTGGATATATCAGACTCGGTCAGCCGGCTACTACGCTATCTGGAGGAGAAGCGCAGAGGATTAAAATTGCAAGAGAGCTTGGTAAAAGGGGCGGCAACGACATACTTTACATATTGGATGAGCCTACAGTAGGACTTCATGCAGAGGATGTGAAAAAACTTCTCGATGTTATAAATAAGCTCGTTCTTTCTGGTCATACGGTTCTTGTTGTCGAACACAACCTGGATGTAATTAAGTCTGCTGATCATGTAGTTGACCTTGGTCCAGAGGGTGGGGATAAAGGCGGGCATATAGTTGTTCAAGGAACTCCCGAGGAAGTAGCTGAATGTAAGAAGTCTCACACGGGGAAATTTTTGAAGAAAGCTCTGCATCTCTAGTCATCATTAAAGACTATTCAATGTGTTGGCAATGTTTCCCATATCGTATAAAATAAGATTGTTAAATCCTAGTAATACTCTAACTAAATTCAACTTGTAGACTTGTAAATTGAGAAATAAGTAATATATAAGTCCTTAAGGGGTATATCCATATGGCAGCCGGAAAACGGGATTATTATGAAGTGCTGGGCGTATCACGTGATGCAGACCCGCAGGAAATGAAAAAAGCCTATCGCAAGCTTGCGATGGAGTACCATCCTGATCACAACAAAGAGCCTGACGCTGAGGATAAGTTTAAAGAATTATCCGAAGCCTACGGGGTTCTATCGGATCCCGAAAAGCGCTCCCGTTACGACAGAGGCGGCTTTGCAGGATTAGACGGCATGTCCTCAGAAGATATTTACAGCAATATCAACTTCGGAGATATTTTCGGAGGCGGTGGTGGAGGTTCCATCTTTGATGACATATTTGGTTTTGGTCGTGGCGGAAGACGCAGAGGTCCGGCCCCTGGAAGTGATGTAGAGGTTGAAATCACAGTACCTTTAAAGCGAATTCTAACCGGTGGCGAAGAGACAGTTGTTTACAACAGGTTTGAAGCATGCCCCTCATGCGAAGGGACAAGAGCAAAAGCTGGAACAGAGCCAAGGAAATGTTCAGAATGCGACGGAGCAGGTCAGAAGGTTTTTACAACTCGTCAGCAAGGAATGACATTCCAGCAAGTTGCAGTTTGTCCGGAATGCAGGGGGCAAGGGGTTTTTATTGATGAGCTTTGCCCGGATTGTGACGGTAGAGGGAGTGTTGAGGGAGAAACAAAAATTGAGATTAATATACCCCCAGGTGTCGAAGAAGGTGTTGCCCTTAGGGTACCTGGCCATGGTAATCTGAGCCCTGATCCAGGAGCTCCTCCCGGTGATCTAATTGTAATAATAAATACTGAAAAAGATAAACGGTTTAAGAGAAGGGGCGAGCACCTACACCGCGATATTAAACTTCAGATTCCAGATGCGGTCTTTGGAACCAAGGTAGATGTATCTACACTTGTAGGTGAAGTAGAGGTGAAAATTCCAGCCGGTACTCAGCCCGGTACTACAATGCGTATTCCAAATGAGGGTCTTCCCGGATTCAGGTCAGGTAGAAGAGGGGATATTTATCTCAACATAAAGGTCGAAATTCCAAAGAAACCTTCCAAAGAAGAAAAGAAAATATTTAAGGAACTCCAAGAGCTCAACGAAAAGAAAAAGTAGAGATTGTTTAGCTAATACTCTTTAATAGCAATCATTATGAAATTTATACAGATGAGTAATAAGAAGTTAGCAGTTCTTTTGCTTCGATTTGTCACTGGTATAAACTTCTTAATGCACGGTGCTGTAAGGGTTTTTGGCGATTATAGCGGTTTTGCTGATGGGATGACAAACAATTTCGATGATACTTTTCTGCCAGCTTTTTCAGTAAGACTCTTGGGCTATACAATACCCATTATAGAACTGATTGTTGGTGTGATTCTGATCACAGGATTCCAGCTGAAAATTGGCCTGGTAATAGGCTTTCTGCTTATGGCAACTCTGATTTTTGGGATGTCCCTTCTTCAGGAGTGGGGAGTTGTAGGCTCTCAGATGATTTATGCCCTGGCTTTATTCTTCATTTTATATTTTCAAGATGAGAAGTAATTATTATTCCTTAGAACTAATTTCTAAGAGTTAAATCAAACGGAAAGCTTAATATAGTTTCTTTAGTGCTTCCTTCCGCATTATATCCTATATCCAGAGTAACCTGGCTTGCCTCTGAAATAGTATCTCTGAAATATAGATAGCCGGTCACAGTCGCGCCCGGATGAACTGGACCAAGGCTTAGTGCCTGAGTCAGTATGTCTGATGTGTTTGCAGGTCTTGAATAATAAGCAGGCGGCGGTGGATAATAATAAACCGGAGCATAACCATAGATTCCTACACGTGATCCGTATCCTCTTCTTCCGTATCCTCCATAGCCTCGTCTGCCGTAACCTCCACCAAATCCAAATCCTACACCTACAGATAGGCTTGGATATGAATATGTGTTGGGATATGCAGTTGTTGTAGTCGAAGGGGCGAATATATTAGCCACAGTGTCTGGGGCTAAAGGAGTATACTGGGTTTTAAATTGATCAAAGATAACTATATCTTCGTAGTCTAAAATAATGGTTTTGTCAGAATTGTTTGTTATTTTGACATAGTAAGGAGTTACATAGTCGCTTAAGTTTTTAGGATCCCAGGGCCAGAATGAAGGCGTGACTGCAATAATGACTCCATCTTCTCCTGTTTTTGTAGTTGGTATAGGCTGAGCTATCTGCCCACCATATAAACCAGAGGCGCAACCACTCAAAAATAGTGCTGAAATTAAAAATAGTATTCCCGCTTTCAGCGAATTGATTTTCATATGTGTGTAAGTATAAAAGATGAACGTACCCGTTTCTACAAATATTTATTTGATTCATTTTGCGATTTGTCTAAGATATTTTTATTTGCTAAACTACAGTTCTAAATTCCAAAGGAGAATCGCATAACATGGGAAAATATCCTCCAGGGCTTGATGTGACAGTTGACTACAAATTCATGGACGCTCTTTTCGAGAGAAGATCAAGAAGGTTTGGTCTTGGGATGGAAATCGAGAAGGGCCCGCTTCAATTTAAATCCAAGCATGAGTCTGTACCGTTAACAGAGCTTGAAGAAGCACTCATCGTATGGAACGGGCTTGGGATTAAGAACATCAACCTTTCAGATTTTCCTCCTCATGTAGGTCTTGATCTTGAGATGCAGTTTACAAGTAAGACTATCCCTGCTCTTGGAGATGTTCACAGGACAGAGCTTTTTTACACAAATGACGAAGCTACATATATGGTAAAAATGCACGATAAAGAAGCGCATGAGTTTAGGGGGCTGGAAGCGCTCAGTCGTCATGACAGGGTCGATAAAATATTAGAGTTATTTAGAGCCGCCAGGGTAAAACTGGAGGATAAACGCGCAGATCTGCCTTCAAAGCCGCCAGGACTAGCGGGACACAACCTTTGGAATGTAAACAAACCGGGCACCACATTATTCATGCCGGTAACTGATTTATCGGCTTGTATTATCAACCTCTTATTCTTTTATATGAGACCTGACCACAGGTTTAATTTTGTAGATGAACTTCATAAATTAAGACTCCCTAATACCGACAAGTGGCTTGAGAGTGGATTTCTTGATAAAGGTAAACGTATGCCGTTAGTTGAGGCGGAGCTGAGATTTGCCAACGGTTATATAGCCGAGCAGGCATTTATGGGACAGAATATGGTTCTTACACTACAAACACTTGGGCTAGGCGGTTGGCTGTTTAGTGGATTTGCGAGCATGTTTATGCTTGGCGGCACCCCATTTAATAAAGGTCTTGGCTTTAGATTTGCAACTCCTGAAATTAAAGGTGACACAGGAAATCCTAACCCTGTGGCAGTGGGCAAGGATGATCTTTTCCATGCTTACTGTCCTCCGTACTATAAAGATATGGGTGAGGCGGTTGAAGCGTTTAACGATGCTAAGTGGAGTAACTGGGAATCGCACACTATGCCGTATCTTAACCCTGAAGGCGTACTCGAGCAGGTGGAAAGACCTAGTAAAGATGAAATTCAGGTAGTAAAAGATATTTGCAACTATATATATGAAACATACGGTAGGTTCCCTGCTTTTTCTGATCCAATGTTTCTAAGATTCATGGTGCAGGCTCATCACCTGGATTTAGACTTCTATGATGAATACTATCCGCCCGGTGCTTATACCGAGAATCATAAAAATCATTTTAAACTTTGGCATCCGGATATTCCTGACCCATTTGAAGATAAATGAACAAAATTTTCATAACCTCTCAATACCCGGGAGAATCAGTAAAACGTTTATCAGAAAAGTTTGATGTAGTTGTGTATTCGAAACCTACTCTTCCAACCGCAATGGAGCTTTTGGAAAATGCTAGAGATTCCGCCGCATTAATCACTACAGTGGCAGACATAGTAGATAAAAAGTTAATTGACTCGTGTCCAGATTTAAAAATCGTGTCCAATTCTGCTGTGGGGTATGAGAATGTGGATATCCCTTATGCTACAGAAAAGGACATTCTCGTTACCAACACCCCAAACGTTCTCACCGAAACTACTGCGGATCTTGCATGGGCACTTATGTTCTCTGTAGCAAGAAGAATTGTCGAAGCTGACACTTATGTAAGAGAAGGAAAATTTACATGCTGGCACCCTTCTCTACTTTTAGGTATGAACATTCACGAAAAGACACTCGGTGTTTTTGGAATGGGACGCATTGGTACTGCTGTTGCTAAACGAGCGAAAGGTTTTAATATGCGTGTCCTCTATCAAAACAGAAGTAAGAATGAAAATGCAGAGACTGAGACCGGTGCAGAATATGTAGATTTTGAGACTCTTCTAAAAGAATCAGATTTGATAGTAATCACGGCTCCTCTGACTGAAGACACAAGAGGTAGATTTGGACGGGAAGAATTTCAGAAGATGAAATCAACTTCTATAATTGTGAATATTGGTAGAGGTCCGATAATAAAAGAGGCGGAGCTTGCAAAGGCTCTTAAAGAGGGTGTGATTTGGGGAGCAGGTCTTGATGTATTTGAGAACGAGCCTGAAGTTAATGATAAACTTTTGGAACTTAAAAACACTGTTTTAGTCCCGCATATAGGAAGTGCGTCGATACAAACACGAGAAAAGATGATTGATATGGCAGTTAGCAGTGTGGAACTAACGCTGGGTGGAGAAATTCCTAAATATCTGGTTAATCCTGAAGTACTTCATTCCAGATAGAACTATATTCAAGTTCTACTCGTCTTCACTTTTTGAAGAAGGTCCAAAGAGTGACTTGAAAGGTATTTTGAGCATATAAAGTATCACCGCAGGTTTTAAAAAGATGGAAGTAAATTTCCATATGTCTTGAGGAGTCATATAGATGTGTGAGTCCCAGACACCCATCTGTCCGGTTATAACTACAAAATCTCCTTCAACAGTTGCGTCTTTTACCGTGATATCAAAATCACCAGCGTCGCTGCTAACTTTCATAATTCCTCCAACTTATATCATGATTTATCATCTAATTATCTCACAAAGCAATACAGTTTGCCAACAGATGGTACAAGTTCCCATTATTAAATAGTGTTTATGGAATGGAATTATTATTAATTAATAGCCGAGCGCTTTTTTCATAACAGCTACAGGAGCAGTTTCACCTGTCCAGATTTCAAAACTTTCGGCTCCTTGATAAAGAAGCATTGTAAGACCCCCGGATGCTTTGTGGCCCAGCTCCCTGGCGTCGGTTAGTAGTTTGGTGTTTTGCGGTTTGTATACGAGATCGTAAACAACTGCACTCTTCTTAAGACTAGCGAGCGGTATATCGTGCGACCCAACTCCGTCCATACCAGCAGGAGAGGCGTTTACCAGAATATCGGCTTCACTAAATTTCTCTGATACGATGTCTTTATCTTCCATTTCTATAGTTTCAATTCTTATGTTCTCGAAATTTCCTTTGAATTGATCAGCGAGTTCAATAGCTTTATCTTTGAGAATATCAGCAATGTAGACGATAGCTCCGCCATTCATACAAAAAGCTGAAAGGACTGCGCGGGCTGCTCCACCGGCCCCTATTAGAAAGAGAGTATTGTCCTCAGGACTAAAGTCGAGATCTTCTCTGATTGCTCTTAAAAAACCTCCCACATCGGTGTTGAATCCTGAAAGTTTTCCCTCTTCGTTTTTTACGGTGTTGACCGCTCCTGTGAGTGTCGCATCTGGAGAAACTTCATCTAAGAACGGAATAATTGTTTGTTTGTGGGGAATTGTGATATTAATCCCTTTTATACCCATGGCTCTTATTGCATTTGTTGCTTCGCCAATATTCTCAGGTTCTATATCAAATGCTACATAGACAGAGTTAAGACCTAATTCGCTAAAAGCGCTATTGTGCATATCAGGTGACAGGCTATGTTTGACGGGATGACCAAATATGCCATAAATGCTTGTTGTTGCTTTTACTCCCACGTTGTCGTCCTCTTTAGATTTTATAGTAACACTTTGTTAACTTGTTGAAAGAATTTCTTTCACCTTTTCAACATCTTTTTTGATTTGCTCAACCAGTGCTTCGGGACCATTAAATTTTTGTTCATCTCTAACTCTGTCTACAAACTCTACTTTTATTCTTTTCTTGTAAATGTCTTGATTAAAATCGAAGATATGGGTTTCTATTAAGAGTTCGCTATGACCAAAGGTAGGTCTAAAACCAATGTTGGTAATACTTTGGTATTTTGTTCCGTCCACATTTGCAAGCGTAGCATAAACTCCAACTTTTGGCAGTATATCCCAATCTGTCTCGAGATTAGCTGTAGGGAATCCTATTTGTCTACCCCTTCTTTCACCTTCTTTAACTTGACCCTCTATATAGAAGTTATAACCCAGAAATTTACCTGCTTTAATAAGATTGCCTTCTCTAACAAGGTTTCGAATTGAGGTGCTGCTCACTATTTCGCCGTCTAATAAGGCAGTTTCGACTACCTCTGTATCGAACCCGTACTCTGACCCCATCTTGTTTAGAAGGCTGAGGTTGCCCTCTCTTCTTCTTCCGAATGAAAAATCGGGCCCAACGATCAAATGTTTAAGATTAAGCTTGCCAACTAGAATATCAGTTACAAAATCTTGGGCTGATATTTTTGCTATGTCTTTAGTGAACGTGTAGCAGGCTACAACATCAATACCTTGTTCCTCGAGCAGTTTTAACCTCTCTCTTATTGGAACTAGAAGCGGTATATCAATATTCTGAAGAACTTTTTGAGGATGTGGGTGAAAGGTTATTACACAGGAACTTAGTCCTTGTTGCTTTGCTTCTTTTTTAATAGCTGTAAGGATTTTTTTGTGTCCGATATGGACGCCGTCAAAGTTGCCGATTGTCGCAGATGTAGAATTTTCTATCGGTTCTTCTGGGTCAAATATTACTTTCATTTTACTTGTGATTGAGAATACGTCCGGATTTCTTATTTGGATTATTAACCGCTATTTAAGACGATCAGAATATTACCATAACTTATCTAAAGTAAAAGGATTTAGCAGGCTGTATTTTTAGGCCTCCTCTATTTTCTCCAGAAAGCAGGAGTGAAAATCACTAGGATGGTAAACAATTCTAGCCTGCCAATTATCATTAAAAAAGTAAGTGTGATCTTAGTAAAACTTGTGAGATCCGAGTAGTTCCCTATTGGGCCAACTTGTCCTAATCCCGGTCCAACGTTTCCAAGAGTGGCGGCACATGCAGAAATTGCTGTCAAAATAGGCAGGTCTTCTGCTGCTAAAACTATCAGGGTAGATACGAGAAAGATAAAAATATAGATTAAGAAGAAGCTTGTAATACTCGATACAATATCGTCACTTATAGGTTTAGAATTAACTCTTATAGGCATTATTGCGTTGGGGTAAATAATTTTATGCAGCTCTTGAAACCCCCTTTTGAATAAAACCATTATACGGATAATTTTTACAGACCCCGTTGTTGATCCGGCACATCCTCCTAAAAACATAAGCAGTAAAATGAACCATTGAGAGAAAGACGGCCAGGTATCATAGTTGGCCGTACTAAATCCAGAGCCTGTACTTATAGATATGACCTGAAAGCTCCCATACCTCAGGGCCTCTAGAAAGCTAGGATATATAGTTGACCAAAGTTCTATAGAAACAATACAAACCACAAAAAGATTTATAAATATGTAGAATTTGAATTCTGAATTTCGCCTTAATTTTTTAAAGTCTCCTCGTAGAGACCAGTATAGAAGAACAAAATTCATCCCTGCAATGAACATGAAAATCGTGATGACTGCTTCTATAACCGGACTATTGTAAGAGCCGACGCTTAAATTCTTTGGAGAAAACCCACCAGTAGATAAGGTGCTTAAAGACTGCAGTAAAGAATCAAAGAAAGGCATTCCAGCAAATAGTAGAAAGATTACAAGTACTACGGATAAGAGAACGTAAACTCCCCAAAGCTTCTTAGCTGTCTCGGCAATTCTGGGGGTAATTTTTTCTGTTGTTGGTCCCGGGGCTTCTAGTCCCATCAGTTGCATGCCGCCCACTGCAAGACGAGGTAGAATCGCAATAGCCAAAACTATAATTCCCATGCCTCCTAGCCATTGACTAAAGTTCCTCCAAAAAAGCATTCCATTTGGGAGATGCTCAATATTTATTAAAACTGTAGCTCCAGTGGTGGTGAATCCTGCTACTGATTCAAACCAGGCATCTACCGGGTTATTAAAAACTCCATAAATTAAGTAAGGCATAGAACCGAACAGACTTGCACCAAACCATGACAATGCCGCAATTATAAATCCTTCTTTCCTTCCTATTTCTTTAGAACTTTCCCCAGGTTTGGTTGCAGTTTCGAGAATAAAACCGAACAAGGATGTGAAAAGGGCTGATATAATAAATGTCCATATATCATTTTCCTTGTATAAGAGGGAAATAATTACCGGGACAAACATTAGTAGTCCCAGGAATTTCATAAAGTTACCAAATATGTGAAAAGAGAACCTTAAGTTCACTGTCCCAGTATCATCTCAACTTTTCGTACAGCTTCGGGAAGAGTAAAAATAATAACTCTATCTCCCAACGCTGCTATGTAGTCACCCCTTGGAATAATTACTTCTTCCCCACGAAGCACAATCCCGACAATAGAACCGCTTGGGAAATGGATATCTTTAAGAGGGGTTCCCAATATTTTCGTCTCTGATTTTATATCAAATTCAAGAACTTCTGCTTTTCCTTCCTCCACAAGAGCAACCTTCGCAACTCCGTGTATATGCAGCAAGCTAAGGATTTCATTTGCCACTGACAATCTTACGCTTATTGCCCTATCAACTCCTATAGCTTCGATTACGTCAATATAATCGGGCTTGGTGTAAAGCAGGGTGGTTCTTTTCGCTCCAAGGTTTCTTGCAAGAAGTGCGCTTAAGACATTATTTTCATCATCTCCTGTGAGTGCTATAAAATAATCTGCTGATTCAATGCCTGCTTCTTTAAGAGTTTCAGCATCTGTAGCATCTCCCTTAAATACGAGTACATGGTCCAAGTCCTCAGCGGCTTTTCTGGCTCTTTCAGGATTACTTTCTATTAGTTTAGTTGATATATTGTTTTTTGAGAGGATTTTTGCAGCTCCTCTTCCGAGCCTGCCTCCTCCTACAACTACCGCAGATTTAATCTCTTCCTCATGAACGTCAAATAATTCTTTGAGTTTATTAAGTATGTCAGGTACTCCAAGTGCGAAGACATAATCGCCGGATTCAAGCTTGGTTTCACCTGTAGGTATTGCTATATTACCGTTTTTTGAAACTGCAACGAAAATCCATGATTTAGGAGGACCCAGGTTTGCAAGAGTTTTTCCAACTATGGGCGTATTGTCTTCAACCTTTAACTTGAACATCTTAATTTTCCCCATAGCAAGAGTCTCAGTTTTCCAGGCGAATGGAGAGCCTATCAAGCTTGTAATTTTTTCAGAAATTATTGCCCAGGGATGAACTACCGAGATGTCGGTATCTTTCAATAGTTTTGGGTATCCTAAGTAATTCGGGTTTCTGATTCGTACAATGATTTTTTGTATACCCAGAGAGGCGGAATAAAAAGACGCCATTATATTAGTTCTATCATCGCCTGAAACGGCGAGAAGTATATCTGCTTTTTCTATTTGGGCTTCTTTAAGAACCGAGATATCTTCCCCATTACCTTCCAGAACAATGACATCATGGGATTCCCTTAGTTTTTCTGCGGTTTCTTTACTTCTTTCAATGACGATAATGTCGTGCTCAATACAAAGATTTCTTGCGATGAATGATCCAACCTGACCTGCTCCGATTATTACTATATGCATTACTGCTCACCTCAGTAGG
>Ga0209633_10003949_pt1 | contig 13529 bp, 12 predicted proteins | sample Cruoilmetagenom1_FD_187290 | JGI IMG/M metagenome (GOLD analysis project Ga0209633, IMG submission 187290) | Oil polluted marine microbial communities from Coal Oil Point, Santa Barbara, California, USA - Sample 1 (SPAdes) (version 2) | ecosystem: Environmental > Aquatic > Marine > Oil seeps ... | reverse complement strand
AAAATCGGGCCCACAATCTATAATAAATCGATACGAATCCCACTCTAACATAATAGAACTTCGTAAGCGTTTGTCTTTAATATTATCAGACAAACAAACAGGATGATTACTCCCAATAATTGGTATACCTTGAGAAGTACCCGTACCTAAAAAAGTAATTTGCATGCTTTTATTTTTAATAACAAATCTACCAATATATTACGTTCTGAAAAATTTAATATTTATAAAGTTAATTATACGCAACATTTCTGCGTCATCTTTGTTACTTAACAAAATCGTTTAAAAAATAATTAAATTTCACGGCATTAATTATTAGATAATTACACAAAGTATATTAATTGATAACTTTGATTGTTAATTATACAATAAACATGATATAAATCAGATTTAATGCTTTTATAGTTTTATACTTTTACCCAGTAATAATTAGAAATTGAGCATCAAAAGAGCATACGCATCACTTGTTTTAGAATCCTCAATTTTTTTATGTATTACGACAAATAATTACAAAATTTTAAACATATGAAATCGACTTGATTATAATAATTATTAAACACACAGGATAATGATTATTTTTATCATCAAAGATTACATATGACCATTTAAAAACAATAAAATTAAACATATGAAAATAGGTATTTTAAAAGAAACTCAAAAAGGTGAAAAGCGCGTTGCAATTACACCTCAGATAGCCAAACAACTTGTTGAAAAGGGCTTTGAGATAAGAGTTGAAGAAGATGCTGGAGCAAATTCGAGTTATAAAAACTCTGATTATAGTAAGGCAGGTGCCCCTATTCGGAGCAAAGCAGATATTTTTAAAAAAGCTGATGTATTGATAAAGATAAATCCTTTTGATAATGATGAAATAAAAAAATTAAAAAAGGGTCAGATCGTAATGGCGCAGTTTTTCCATAAATCGCATCCAAATGACATGAAAATGATTGCTGAAAGAGGTGCAACCGCATTTTCTATGGATGCAATGCCACGTATATCAAGAGCGCAAGATATGGATGTTTTAAGTTCTCAAAGCAATTTAGCAGGTTACAAGGCTGTTATTTTAGGCGCTTATGAAATGACAAAAATATTTCCGCTAATGATGACAGCTGCCGGAACAATAACACCATCAAGAGTATTAGTATACGGAGTTGGTGTTGCCGGTTTACAGGCAATTGCAACTGCTAAACGTTTGGGGGCAATTGTAGAAGCTACTGATATAAGACTGGAAACAAAAGAACAAACAGAATCATTAGGTGCTAAATTTATCTCCGTTGATAATGAAGGTGAAGAATCTGAAGGTGGGTATGCAAAAGTAGCCTCTGAAGATTATGCCAAACGGCAAAAAGAAGCTGTTGACGCATCTCTTTTTAAAGCAGATCTGGTAATTACTACTGCCATGGTACCGGGTAGAAGATCACCTGTATTAATTACAAAAGAACAGGTTAATCAAATGAAGAATGGTGCCGTTATCGTTGATCTGGCAGCTGCTCAAGGAGGAAATTGCGAACTAAGTAAAATGAATAAAGTAGTTCTTAAGAATGGTGTTAAAATAATTGGAACAACCATTTCTCCTGAAAGTGTCTCAACCAATGCAAGCGATCTGTTTGCAAAAAACATGTTCAACTTTCTTGTTCATTTAACAGAAAATACTGAATTTAAATGGGATTTAGAAGAACAAATAACCGATGAAACATTAATTGTTTACAACGGAAAAATTAGACAAAACGGTAAAACTGAATAATTATGACTGAATTAATAGATTTTATTAGCAATAATCTCCAAATGATATATATCGTGATCTTAATGATATTTGTTGGAGTTGAAATAATTGGTCACGTACCAGCTGTATTGCATACACCTTTAATGTCTGGTGCAAACGCCATTCATGGTGTTGTGATCATCGGAGCAATCTTGGTGTTGTTAGGAGCTGATGCCGATAATATTTTAGCACAAGCTTTAGGTTTTGTGGCTGTATTATTAGGTACGTTAAACGTGGTTGGTGGCTTTGTAGTGACTGACCGTATGTTAGAAATGTTTAAAAAGAAAAAATAATGGAATATATATTTAGTCTCGAATTTATTTATTTAATAGCATCAATAACTTACATTCTTGGTTTAAAGATGCTGGGACATCCAGAAACAGCAAGAAGAGGTAACCTAATAGCCGCCGGTGGTATGACCCTGGCAATATTTGGTACCATATTTTTACATCAAGGCGAAGTATTAACCCAAACCTATTTATTAATAGGTAGTGCTATTCTTATCGGTACAATTATAGGATGGGCCATTGCTAAAAAAGTAGCCATGACAAAAATGCCGGAGCTTGTATCATTATTTAATGGTATGGGTGGTGCCAGTGCTGCTTTGATCGGATTAATAGAATTCAACCATTATGTTGGTGATACGATGTCTATCGTAACTATTTTAGCAGGTATCATTATTGGTAGTATTTCTTTTTCAGGTAGTATGATTGCCTGGGCAAAGTTAAATGGTACTTTAAATAAGCCATTACGATTACCTAAATATAACATGTTAAACAATGTTATTTTTATTGTTTTAGTGGCTTTTGCTGCGTATATGACTTATATAGGTACCGGTAGTCAATTGTATTTATATATCTTATTCTTTGGTGCATTAGCCTATGGTATTTTATTCGTATTACCTATTGGAGGTGCAGATATGCCTGTAGTAATATCGCTTTTAAACTCTTTTACCGGATTAGCTGCAGCCCTTGGAGGATTTCTATACGGTAATATGGTAATGTTAACGGGTGGTATACTTGTAGGTTCTGCAGGAACAATTTTAACTTTTGCCATGTGTGATGCCATGAATAGATCATTATTTAATGTGATTTTTGGAGGCTTTGGAGATACAGATGCCAGTATAGAAGGAAGTTCAAGTTCTGTAAAAGGAAGTATCAAAAAAACTACGGCGAGTGACGTTGCTATTTTAATGAACTATTCACAAAGAATAATTTTTGTTCCCGGTTATGGTTTGGCTGTAGCTCAAGCACAACACGCTATTCATGAATTAGAGCAATTGTTAGTAGCAAAAGGCATTGAAGTTAAATATGCTATTCATCCGGTGGCTGGTAGAATGCCAGGGCATATGAATGTATTGCTAGCTGAAACTAATGTTGATTATGATAAATTGGCTGAAATGGAAGATGTAAATCCTGAATTTTCAAATACCGATGTTGTATTTGTAGTCGGAGCAAATGATGTTGTAAATCCTGCAGCACATAATGATCCGTCAAGTCCAATTTACGGAATGCCTATTTTAGATGTAGAAAATGCAAAACAGATCATCGTTAATAAAAGAAGTATGAAACCTGGATATGCCGGTATAGAAAATGAATTATTCTTTAATCAAAAAACTTCTATGCTATTTGGTGATGCCAAAACCGTAATTCAATCTTTAATTACAGAAATAAAAGGAATGTAATTATATTTAAATACCCTAATGTAGAAAATGGTCATATCCCTATAGATATGACCATTTTCTTTTATATAAGAGTTTCGTTCTATATAAATAAATAAGACTTCTATGATGTATTTAATTATGTGAATATTAGTACTAAAACCTCTATAATTACTACTACTTTGTATATTCTTGTCGATCTTGCCAGCTTTAAAATTAATTTCCTTTTCAAATCTTTTTATAAAAATTACGTTAATTATTTATTAGATAATGTAATGTTAGTTACATTTGCAAAAAATTAAAAAAGCTTAGCAATGGCGGTTATCCTTAAGGGTGATAAAGAAATTGAAAATATCCCCTCTATAAAAAGAAAAGCTCTAAGAATTAATCTTAACGAAAATATCTACGGTACGTTTGCTGAAATAGGTGCCGGGCAAGAAACTGTTCGTAATTTTTTTAGAGCAGGTGGTGCCTCAGGTACTATTGCCAAAGCAATGTCTGCTTATGATAAAGACTTTTCTGATGCCATTTATGGTATCGAATCTGATGGGCGTTATGTAACACAACCACGATTACATAGAATGTTAGGCTATGAAATTGAACTCATCGAAGATAGATTGAGCAGAAACAAACATCCTGAAAAGTTGTTTTTCTCTTATGCAAATACAGTGGCTACTATAAATTTTGCGAAAAATTTTAAAGGCCATGGCTGGGTAGGTGTACGTTTTCAACTAGACCCACTTGAAGATTACAATGAAATTGTATTACATATTCGTTTTAGACAAACAGATGCTCGATTGCAACAAGAAACATTGGGAATTTTAGGTGTTAATTTGATCTATGGGGCTTTTTATATGAATGATAGGCCTAAAGAATTATTAAGGTCATTTTATGATAATCTTGATAAAGATCTGATAGAAATAGACATGATCAATTTTTCAGGTCCTCGTTTTATGTATGTTGATAACAGATTAATGAGTTTGCAATTGGTTAAAAACGATATGACCGACGCAGTTATGTTTGATGCTAACGGACATAATTTATTACCTGCACAAAAGCTTTACAAAAAAAATATATTGGCATTACGCGGTAGCTTTAGACCAGTTACTAAAGTAAATATGGATATGTATGAACGGGCACAAGAGTTATTTTTAAAAGAAAAAACAGTGGATGCTGACAATACAGAAGTAATTTTTGAAATTACTTTGGCAAATCTACGTTCAGAAGGAGAAATTAATGAACGTGACTTTTTAGACAGAGCAGAATTGTTATGTTCATTGGGTCAAAATGTAATGATTACCAACTTCCAGGAATATTATAGGCTAGTTGAATATTTTTCTGAATTTACAAAAGCTAGAATGGCATTGGCTATGGGTGTTTATAATTTGGTTCAAATATTTGATGAGAAGTACTACAGGCATCTAAGTGGTGGTATACTTGAAGCATTTGGTAAATTATTCTTTAAAGATCTAAAAGTTTATTTATATCCACTTAAAGACCTCAAAACAGGTGAATTTATCACTAGTGAGACCTTGAAAGTACATCCTCGTATGAAAGAATTGTATAAATTCTTTAAGTACAATGGTAAAATGCTTGATATCAAGGACTATAATCCAGAAATATTGGAAGTTTTCTCGAGAACAGTACTTCAGATGATTGCCGATGGTGAAGATGGTTGGGAAGAAATGTTACCACAAGGAATCTCTGAAATTATCAAAGAACATCGATTGTTTGGGTATTCCAGAAGACGTTTTGCAAAACAGGATTAAATATTTGGTAGTTTTATAACCAAGTCACTTTTTAAATCAACTAACTCGTTAGCAATTGTTTAGTATGTTCTTTTGTTTTAACTTTAGTTATTATCTGTTCTATAATTCCGTTTTCGTCAATGACAAAAGTGGTACGGTAGATCCCGTCATATTCTCTGCCCATAAATTTTTTAAGTCCCCAAACTTTATACGCATTAATAACTTCTTTATCAACATCGGCTAAAAGTGGAAAAGGTAAGTCATTTTTATTAATAAAATTCTGTTGTCTTTTTGCCGTATCTGCACTAGCACCTACTATTTCATAGCCTTTAGACAAGAACATTTGATAATTATCACGAAGATTACAAGCTTCAACAGTACAACCGGGTGTACTGGCCTTAGGATAAAAAAACAATACCAATTTTTTACCTTTAAAATCAGAAAGTTTAATTGTATTTCCTTTTTCGTCTAATGATTTAAAATCTGGTGCCTTATCCCCTACCTTTAATGTTGTCATAATTTGTATTTTTGTTTAAATAAATAGTAGTATCCATTTTATGTCAATTAATAAAGAAAGTCAGTTCGAGTTAACCTACATTTAGTAGGGAAGTATCGAGAACTTCTCGATAAAATTTTCTTAAGAAAATCACTCGAAGAGACGTTCATATACCTATCCTTTCATAAAATGGATATAGAAACAAATTTAGTTATAAATGACCAAAAAAGAAAGTGTTGACTTTGTTATTAAAACTTTAAATGAGTTATATCCTGATCCACCAATACCACTTCATCATAAAGACCCTTACACCTTATTAATTGCTGTTTTATTGTCTGCTCAAAGTACAGATGCCAGAGTAAATACCATTACTCCAATTTTGTTCGCCAAAGCGGATAACCCTTATGATATGGTTAAGCTTACAGTTGATGAAATACGAGAAATTATAAAGCCTGTAGGTTTATCTCCAATGAAATCAAAGGGAATTTATGGTTTGTCAAAAATATTAATTGAAAAGTATCATGGTATAGTACCTAAAAGTTTTGAAGCTTTAGAAGAATTTCCTGCTGTTGGACATAAAACAGCTTCTGTTGTAATGAGTCAGGCCTTTAATATTCCTGCTTTCCCTGTAGACACACATATTCACAGACTCATGTATCGTTGGAATCTAAGTAATGGAAAAAATGTTGTTCAAACAGAAAAAGATGCAAAACGTTTATTTCCGAAAGAAGTATGGAATAAACTACACTTACAAATTATTTATTATGGCCGAGAATATTCTCCCGCCAGAGGATGGAATTTAGATAAAGATATCATTACAAAAACTATTGGTAGGAAAAGTGTGATTGCTGAATATCAGAAAATCGAAAAAGGCTTGTAAATAAATTTACAAGCCTTTTTCAACTAATTCAAATGAAACATAATCGGTTGATCCTTTTTGCTTCTAACTACTCCAATGGATTTGGAATAATTCATTAAAAACGAAATCGTTTCTTCTTTAGGGCGGAACTGCTCATTGAGCAATTCTTCAGAGTAAAGTTTTTTCATCATACTTTATTAATTAGTTTGGGGTTCAATTAATTAATAAACGCAAAAAAACTTACTTTATTGTTAATTGGTTAAAATAATATTATTTTTATCAATAATCTTTCTCAAATTGATCAATGCATAACGCATTCTACCTAGTGCTGTATTGATGCTTACACCTGTGCTTTCAGATATTTCTTTAAAGCTCATGTCTCTATAAATACGCATCATTAATACTTCTTTTTGGTCTTCAGGTAATTCATCAACTATTCTACGAACGTCAAAATGAATTTGATCTTTGATTATTTGTTTTTCAGCATTTAAAGAAGAATCACTCAATACTGAAAAAATATCAAACTCTTCAGTATTTTTAAACGAAGGCATTCTGTTTCCTTTTCTAAAATGATCAATTACTAAGTTATGAGCAATACGCATAACCCATGGTAAAAACTTACCTTCTTCATTGTAATTGCCTAGTTTTAAAGTGTTTATAACCTTAATAAAAGCGTCTTGAAAAATGTCTTCAGCAACATCTCTATCGAGTACTTTTGAATAAATAAAACTGTAAATTCTTTGTTTGTGGCGGCCTACTAAGATTTCAAGTGATCTCTCGCTACCATTGATGTAGTTACTAACTAAGACGCTATCGTCTAATTTTTGTTTTTGCATAATTCCCTTTTTATGAAGCTATGAGACTTCGTTAATTTAATGATAAAAAGTAGAACTATACTATAAGCGTTATTTTTTAAGTTAGGGGAAACTAGTTCCGTTATTATTAATAAATCAACTGGTTAGGTTGATGGGGACAAATATAGAAACAAATATTTTAATAAAACAAATTTTTCTTAATAAATTTTTGTTTTAAACTTAATTTTTAATCTAATAATAAGTCAGTATCTTTGCAATTATTTCATATTTTAAAGGCCTTCCGTGAAGATAGACAATTTAAATCCGAGAGATTATATTATTATAAAAAAAGCAGCAATTCACAACCTAAAAGACGTTGATATTGCCATTCCGCGGAATAAATTAGTTGTAATTACGGGCTTATCCGGCTCAGGAAAATCAAGCTTAGCTTTCGATACATTATATGCAGAAGGGCAACGTAGATATGTTGAAAGTTTGTCATCATATGCCAGGCAATTCTTAGGAAAATTGAATAAACCTAAAGTTGAATATATCAAAGGTATCGCACCGGCAATAGCCATTGAACAAAAAGTAAATAGTACCAATCCGCGCTCTACAGTAGGAACTTCAACAGAAATTTATGACTATTTAAAACTATTGTTTGCAAGAATAGGTAAAACTTACTCTCCAATTTCCGGTAAGGAAGTGAAAAAACATACTGTAAGTGATGTTATCAATCATATTAAAGATTTTAAAGAAAACTCTAAATTATTATTACTCGCTCCTATTCATATAGATAATGGAAGAAAAATAGAGACCGTTTTAAAAATTTTAGAACAACAAGGGTATTCACGAGTAAAAGTAAATGGTGAAATTATACGTATAAATGAAGTGAAATCTTCATCCATAAAAAACTTCCATCTGGTAATTGACAGAATTGTGGTACGCGATGATGAAGATTTTTTCAATAGACTTGCAGACGCTATTCAAACTGCATTTTTTGAAGGTAAAGGCGAATGTATTGTTGAAAATATTTCAGATAAGACGGAAAGGAATTTCAGTAATAAGTTTGAATTAGATGGTATTACATTTCTAGAACCCAACACTCATTTATTTAGTTTTAATAATCCTTATGGTGCTTGTCCGTCTTGTGAGGGTTATGGAAATATTATTGGAATTGATCATGATCTAGTAATTCCTAATACTTCATTATCAATCTATGATGATGCAATTGTGCCTTGGCGGACAGAGTCTTTTTTAGAATATAAAGAAGCATTGATTGACAATGCCTATAAATTTGATTTCCCAATTCATAAACCTTACTATGAATTAACTGAAGATCAAAAACAATTATTATGGGATGGCAACACCTATTTTCAAGGCCTGAAAACCTTCTTTAAACATTTAGAAGAAAAAACATATAAGATTCAATATAGAGTCATGCTTTCTCGTTATCGAGGCAAAACTAAATGTACCACTTGTTATGGTAAAAGACTACGAAAGGAAACAGATTATGTAAAAATTAATAATACTACAATTACTGATCTGGTTAATTTACCAATTAACGAAGTGTTAGATCTTTTTAATAATTTAAAACTAACTGCTCATGATGAGAAGATAGCAAAACGTTTGCTGAAAGAAATTGTAAACAGGCTCCAATTCTTATATAATGTTGGTCTAAATTATTTAACGCTTAACAGAACTTCAAACTCGTTATCTGGTGGTGAAAGTCAGCGTATAAATTTGGCAACGTCAATAGGTAGTAGTTTGGTTGGGTCTATGTATATATTAGATGAACCAAGTATTGGTTTACACTCTAAAGATACAGAACGTTTAATCAAGGTATTAAAAGATTTAAGAGATTTAGGTAATACTGTTATTGTAGTTGAACATGATGAAGATATAATGAAGGCTGCAGACTATATTATTGATATTGGTCCTGAAGCCGGAACTTTTGGAGGAGAATTAGTGGCCAATGGTACGTATGATGAAATATTAAAAGCGGATACTTTAACCTCACAATATCTCAATGGAAAGAAAAAAATTGAAATACCCATTAAGAGAAAAACAGCTGAAAATTTTATTGAAGTAATTGGTGCCAGAGAGCATAACCTTAAAAACGTAGATGTCAAGTTCCCACTTAATACTTTGACTGTAGTTACAGGTGTTTCAGGTAGTGGTAAGAGTACTTTGGTTAAAAATATTTTATATCCTGCACTGCAAAAACAATTGTATAATTATGGAGACAAACCCGGTCAGTTTACAAAATTAAATGGCAACTTTTCGACCATTAAGAATGTTGAATTTATTGATCAAAACCCAATAGGACGTTCCAGTAGATCAAATCCGGTAACATATATCAAAGCATATGATGATATTAGGGCTTTATTTACCAATCAAAAGTTATCAAAGATAAGAGCCTATAAGGCCAAACACTTTTCATTTAATGTTGATGGAGGCCGCTGTGAAACCTGTAAAGGAGAAGGTGAAGTAACCATTGGTATGCAATTTATGGCAGACGTGCATTTACTTTGTGAAACTTGTCGTGGAAAACGCTTTAAAAAAGAAATATTAGAAGTGAAAGTTGAAGATAAATCAATTGCCGATATATTAGAGTTAACTATAGATGAGGCCGTTGATTTCTTTTCATTGCATAAACAAAAAAGAATAACTAATAAACTTCAACCATTGCAAGACGTTGGTTTAGGTTATGTGCAATTAGGTCAAGCATCTTCTACCCTTTCAGGTGGAGAAGCTCAACGCATTAAATTAGCTTCATTTTTAGTGAAAGGTATTACAAAAGATAAAGTGCTTTTTATTTTTGATGAACCTTCAACGGGACTTCACTTTCATGATATTAAAAAATTATTAGCTTCCTTTAATGCATTAATTGAAAAAGGGCATACAATTATAGTTATTGAGCATAATATCGAGCTTATTAAATGTGCCGATTACATTATTGACCTTGGTAAAGAAGGTGGGAAAAATGGTGGAGAAGTTTTATTTCAAGGTATACCTGAAGAATTGGTAAAATCTAAAAGATCTTATACTGCCAAGTATTTAATAGAAAAATTATAGCGCCTTTTTGTCTTACCGACGTTTAACTGCGTTGAATCTTCGATTTCCCTGAAGGTGAGAATAGAACTCTCGCTTTAATACTATTGATACTAAAAAAGAGATAAAATTCGAAAAATTAGGTTAATTTACTGTCCACTGAAAACTGCCGACTGAAGACTATTGCTGGCTTATTCTTTTTTAACCTGTTTACCTTCATTTACCGCTTGAAGGTTTTCTTTTGCCAATACAAAATCAGCTTGTAATTCAATTGCTTTCTTAAAGCTTGCTTTAGCCAATTCCATTTTATCTTGCTCAAACTCGATCAATCCTTTTAAGTTTGAAATAGCAGCTAACAATGCTACTTGCTGATTGTAATTTTTATTTACAGAATAAGTGACTTTGATCTTACCGGTATCTTTTAATTCTTGTGCTTTTATAATCGCTCTATAAGATTCATCATATTTCTTAACTGCAAAATATAAATTGGCTAATTTATAGGCATGATAATTATTGTTAGACTTTACCACTAATTTTGCATAGACTTGTGCAGCTTTATCAATGGCACCAAGTTTTTCTAAAGATATTGCTTGCATTTCTATAATCTCTTGTTTGTTGCCATCACGAGATAGAATATCACTACACACCATAAAACATGAAGAGTAATTTCTGCTATTATAATATAAATAGGCTAAGCTATCTTTATGAACACTATTAGCACCTTCTTTTACAATTATATTATACAAACTATTCGCTGCAATAGTATTATCCCCATATCGTAATGCCTGTTGCATTACTTTTTTATCTAATGAAATATCATTGGTTTCTTGTGCATAAAAAGAAACAAAAGCAAGTAATGCACTTAATGTTATATAATATGTTTTCATTTTCATTTACTTTAATTGGATTGCAAATTTATCTAATTTATTGAAAATTAAATCTTAAAGTTTTAATAAATAAAAAATCCAACTTTAAAGTCGGATTCTTTTGGGTGGAAGATGGGGCTCGAACCCACGACCCTCGGTACCACAAACCGATGCTCTAACCAACTGAGCTACAACCACCATTTAGTTTTATGCAGTTACCTGATGATAAATGCGGCTGCAAATATAATCTATTTGCACACTTCTTCAAATAAAAATTGAAAAATTTGTAACGTTCATACCAGAATTAAACACTAATATAAAAAGTGTAAAAAAGATTAACTTTACATCTTGTGCGTGCAGAACACTTTATCAAAGTTAAAAGCGTCGGTTCATTATACGTTTTTAGAAATAGATTTTCTTCAAAACAAAATTAAGATATAAAGTTAAAACTCTTAAAATAGCAACCAATAAAGATCGTTATGAAAATTAAACATTTTATATTTTTATTATCATTTATCATTATTTATAGCTGTATCAGCACATCAAATGAACCTGAATTTATTAATAAAACCACTGGTAGATATTTATATAATTCTGATGAAATTGTTGAAGTTTATTTTAAAGAAAGTGAACTTTATTTGGTTTGGAGAGGTGCAAAAAATATAAAACCTCTAAAAACAAATGACACTACTTTTTTTGTTAAAGAAATGAATGAAAAAATTCAATTCCTAACCAATCCAAAAGATCAAAAAGATTATATGATATTGGTGCCAAAAGAAAAGAATAAAGACTTTTCATATAATTATAAAAAACTTGAAGCAGATGAAAAAATTCCGAGTGAATATTTAAAAAATAATGAATATGACAAGGCATTAAAGGGTTACTTAGCTATCAAGGAAAAAGATTCAATGGATACATCAATAAATGAAGATAATTTAAATTCATTGGGGTATAAAGCGCTACAAGATAAAAATTATGAAAACGCTATTAATATTTTTAACATTAATGTTGCATTATACCCAGAAAGTTCAAATGTTTATGATAGTCTAGGTGATGCTTTTAGAAGAAAAGGTGATACCGTACAAGCCATCATAAGCTATAAAAAATCTTTGGAATTTGATTCCGGAAATGCAAGAGCTAAAAGAATTATTGACGAATTAGAAAAGAAGGATAAATAAATTTTATTCTCTAAGTTTCTCAAATTATTTTAGATCAAATCATCTAATTTATTAACACCTACAAAACGCTCAACATTAAAACCCTCTGCATGCTCTACTCCTATCAGTCGACCTAAATCTTGTGCCCTATAAGCAATACTCTCTAAAAAATTCTTACTTGAAATAGGAGAAATGGGTTCTTTACTGTTTGGGTCATATAATTGAGACCTATACGCCTTAACGGCTTCCATTTTTTTATCTATAAAGTTTGAAACATCAACAACAAAGTCTGGAGTTAAATTTTTCCATTGTATATAGTGGTATACCTGTTTCGGCCGCCATGCTTTTTGTGCAACATTGTCAATACTGGTCTCTATTTTTCGCAGACCTGATAAAAAACATGCATCACTTACTAAGCTGCTTCCTTTTCCGTGATCAATATGTCGATCTTCAATTGCATTACACAATACAATATCAGGTTGATATTTGCGAATCATTTTAACCACTGTCATTTGATGTTCTTTATCATTTATAAAGAAACCATCTGCGAAAGCTAGATTTTCTCTTACACTTACTCCTAATATTTTAGCAGCGTCAGCAGCTTCATTATCTCGTATTTGGGCTGAACCTCGGGTACCTAACTCTCCTCTGGTTAAATCCAGTATGCCAACTTTTTTACCTAAGGAAATTTCTTTAGCAATAGTTGCTGCACATCCTAGTTCAACATCATCGGGGTGAGCACCTATAGCCAGAATGTCTAGTTTCATAGTCTAAAATTATTGTTCAAATATACTATAAGTATGCTTTAAATAAAACTTCACAACTAAATACAAGTCTAGAATAATCAAAATATGCAATTTGAACTCACCATTTTCATTATTTTTCAAAATTTTATTTTCAAAAATTGTGGAAAACTTTTAATAAAATACTACCTCAACTTAGCCTATTTACATCCTTTTTATTAAAAATATCAACTTAACATTCTGATAACCAGCCCTTAATAATATACTTTAAAAACTCCCTAAAAACCATGATAAGAAAAAACCCCCAGTTTCTCTATTGTGTAATATAGGTAACTCACATACATTTGTAGTGTAATTATTAGTTAAGGTAATTAAAACAATATACTATATAGAGAT
>Ga0209633_10003948_pt1 | contig 13535 bp, 10 predicted proteins | sample Cruoilmetagenom1_FD_187290 | JGI IMG/M metagenome (GOLD analysis project Ga0209633, IMG submission 187290) | Oil polluted marine microbial communities from Coal Oil Point, Santa Barbara, California, USA - Sample 1 (SPAdes) (version 2) | ecosystem: Environmental > Aquatic > Marine > Oil seeps ... | reverse complement strand
GCGCTCAATCAATTTTAAACAAAAGGGAAAGGATCAAAAAACAAACTATCGAACATCGGCGCTTGCAATACCGCAAAGCTGTCGCCTAATATAAACACCAACAGAGGTGAGCAAACTCTCGCTTAGCTCAGACTTAAATCTGTCTCATTTTATATGAAGACGGACAATATTCACTTACTTCCTTATGTTCAGAATGGTCGTGATACTGTGTTCCATCAGGAGTGGCGTTAGATGATGTCATGCAATTGAAGTGAAATAATTACGCCATTATATCATAAATGAGCATTTTATACAAAGCTATCGAGGTGGTACGTCTTCAGAGATTGCTTCTTTGGTTTTTTCAAGGACTTCAAGAGTTTGGTTGAGGTGCTCAAGTTCTTTTTTCTTAGCTGAATTTTCCAGGTCTAATTGCCTATTTAATTCGGACAGGCAGTCTTTGGTCTTAGATTTGTCAGGCAGGTAGGCTAAGCATTCATTCCGAGTAAGTTGTTCGGTATTCACTTCAATGGAATTGTTAGCCGCTTTCTCTTTAGATGTTGGGTCTTCCTTGGTTTTCTCATTGGCAATACCCACGCCACAACCCGCTAGCAGGCTACCAAACGTAAGGGTCGTTAAAAGATTCCGTAACTGTCCGTGCCGTCTGCCGTTGTTTGAGCCTTCCATAGAAAACTGGTGAGATACAAACATTGTCTACTCCTCGCTTGGGTTCGTCAAATTTAGGGGATTAAAAAATTGCACCTGTGCCGATACTGCTAAGGCAGTTTCTTCGGCTATGGCGGCGTAGTGGATGGTCGAGCGAATATCGGCATGGCCGAGTAATATCTGTGGTACTTGGTAATCGTGATTAGCGGCTTCCAGTATTGGCCTGACACGCGACTTTCGTAGGGATTTAGTACTGTAACGGGCTGGGTCTAAGCCTATGGCCTCTACCCATTGCTTCACCAACAAGCGGTACATGGTACTGCTAATCGGCGTGTTTAAATCTCTACGGGTTTTTAGACGCGTAAATAAAAAATCATTGGCAGATTTGAAGGCAACGGTAATCCAGTGGGCAACTGCTTCGCGGGTTGGTTCGCTCAGGTAACATTCAACGGGGCGTTTCGTTTTCTTTTGTCGCTGTAGCAGGTAGGTGTGGATATTACCCTGATTATTAGTCACGTCCTGCACTCGCAATTTCAGTAAATCACTGGAACGCAAGAGGCTATCCACGCCGAGCATAAACAAGGCCAGATCACGCCAGCGTTTCTGACACTGCAAATGCCATTGAATGGCTTGGGCTTCTGATTTTGAGAGCGGTAGCTTGCGACCAAAGTTGGCTGGCATGGAAATTGGATTAGTGGCTTTGTCTTCCAAACTTGCGGTTTTTGAAAAAACGAAAGTTATAAGTACTTGATAACCGCTATTTTAAGCGGTTTCTTGCAAAACGGGTTGGAAATAAAAATGGATGTGGACGCATTATCACTGGAAGAACAAGGCCAAGATACTTTTGCTTTTTCAATAAGCAAGAGTATCTTCAAGATATGAGCAGGATGAAATATTTTCAAACTTGGATAGACTGCTCGTAATTTATCATTTTCCTATATGAACTTTGCCATCGCTCTGCTCCGTGTCTCAACTGACAAACAATTTCACCATGGCGATAGTCTTGATACGCAAAAGAAGCGAGTAGACATGGCGGCGAAACGAGACGGCGTAGATATTGTCAGATATTTCACAGAGCATTATTCAGGTCGTAAAACTGACCGTGCCGTCATAGAAGAATTACTCGCTTTTCTTGATGATCATGCGAGTGATGTTCGCGTTCTCTATATCGTACAGATTGACCGCTTTACACGGGCAGGAAGCGAAATATATCTATATCTAAAACGGCAATTACAAAAGCGCGATGTTGAACTACGCGACACAATGGGAACTATCCAAAAGACGGTTAACACGCTTGAACATGTGGGTTTTGAATATGATTGGAGCATGGTATCGCCCAGCCGTACCACCGAAGTTATACAGGCAGAACATGCCAATACAGAACTCAACCACATTCTGACCCGTACTATCGGGCAGCAGATTAAACTCGCCCAAGAGGGTTATCAAACCCGTAGCGCTGAATTTGGCTATCGCAATGTGAAAATCATTCGCCCCAATGGTAGGGACGCGACCATAATGGAACCAAACAATATGGAAGCCGCTTGGGTAAAAGCAATTTTTGAACTGCGTGCTGACGGGCAAATGACCGATGAAGCCATTTGTGAGCACGTCAATAATATGGGTTATAAGAGCCGTATTATGCACCGCAGGGACAAAAAGACTGGCGAGCTGATCGGTACAACTGGTGAAAATCCATTAACTCCAAAGCAGCTACAGCGAATTGTCGCCAAACCGATCTATTGCGGTATCCGCGTAGGTAAATGGACACACGGCAAGCCAATACGAACGCCGTTCTCTGGCCTAGTCTCAATTGACCTGTTTAACCGTGCCAATCATGAGGCCGTAATAATTACAGAAACTGGCAGTGACCTCACTATCGAATACGGACAATCCCGCAAACGTGCTACGCACCGTAACAACCAGGAATTTTTACTTCGGCATGTGGTACTATGTCCTGAGTGTGTAAAACCATTTTGGGCTTCAAAATCTCGCGGTAAAAGTGGAAAGCATTTTGGCTATTTCCACTGTGCGCGAAAACATAAATCAATCAACATTCCACAAGCAGAGTTCCAAGAGACAGTTGGCTACTACCTAGATAGACTTGAAGCAAAACCAGGATTTTTGGGGTTATTCAAAGAAGTGGTACGGGAAACTTGGGTTGATAAAAACAAATCCCGTGAGCAAGAAATTCAGGCTGTCAATGCCCACATAAAAACCCTTGAACTTCGACAACAAAATATACTCGACCGCATAGCCGTCTCTGGTTCAGCTTTGGTGCAAGAAAAGCTTGAAACCGAGATTGAGGAAATTGAAGTGGCAATAAATGACGCTCAAAAGCAAAGGGCAAAACCATGTCTAAGAGAAGAGCAAATAGAGCAGTTTTTTCACAAAGCTAAAACCCGACTGGAACACCCACGCAGATTTGTCGAAAAGGCCAAGACCAAGGCGGAAATTGAAAAAACTTGGCGAACAATATTTACAAGTTCACCAACTTTCGAAGATTTGAAGTCTGGAACACCTCAATTGACGCTCCTATACAGGCTTAACCGTGACTTTCACGGGGATAAAAAACAGTTGGCTGCGCACCTGTCCCTGCACTGGAACACCTTTGTAGGTGCAGTTTCTTACCAAATCTAACCATTTCTTACCATGCAAGTTGGTAAATAAAAAGTTGTCTATAAAATTGTCCATAAATGTCCGCAAAATGAATATCTGATTATTATTTTAGTTGCTAACCTTGCAAATCTACCATCCTATTTATGATTTACATGGTTAGTTTAGTCTCAGCGCATGTTTTTCATAAATAACTATAAACCCGTCCATATTTCATGGACTGCGCATGTTTTTCATGTATCATACTTACACGCAAGCACTATTCACACATAGCCGAAGTTATTCATGACAAAATTAACTAGCCAACATTATTCAGAACCTACAGAGGTATTCCGAGAACAAAGATTGCCAGAAGCTGCAATACTTGTGGGATATTCTGCTCTAATAGCCACATATAATCTGCAAATCCCTTTACCTCGATCTTTAAGTGCTATTGGATCACGTCACACGGTTTATTCAAAAGATGGATGGAACATCAAAACTCCACGTCATAAAGCTAACCCTACACTAGAGGCTCAACTCATTTTTGCTCTCAAATATGAGGGAATAGACTTAGTAGTTCTTAAATCTTTGTTTTTGGGGGCTGGGGCAAAAGTCATTGAGGCTCTTGTAAAAGCTAAGCCCACTAGCCAATATTCGCGTAGAATATGGTTTTTGTACGAATGGCTAATGGGGAAAGCTCTAAATTTACCAAATACAGAAAACAAAAAAATTGCTTACGTAAATGTGCTTGATGAGAAACAACAATTTGGAGCCAATGGGGTGAACTCTCCCCGACATCGTGTTCGCAACAATTTACCAGGCACCCCTGATTTTTGCCCCCTCGTCTTTAAAACTAAAAAGCTTGTGCGTTTTATTGAGAAAGATTTAGAAGCCAAAGCAAAAACCGTTATCTCCAAAATACCCAAAGGAGTCATGGCCAGAACAGCCGCTTTTTTACTCTTAGAAGATTCTAAATCTAGCTATGCCATTGAGGGAGAATCTCCACCACAAGACCGAATCCAGCGATGGGGTCGAGCCATAGGTCAAGCTGGCAAGCAAGCTCTCGATATTGAAGAATTTTTGCGACTACAAGAAATTGTAATTGGAGATAAACGATTTATCCAAATGGGCATTCGAGATGATAGTGGGTTTATTGGCGAGCGTGAACGTGACACTGGCTATCCTTTACCTGTGCATATTAGTGCTCGCCATGAAGATTTAAGCTCTTTAATGCAGGGGTTAATAGCCTTTGATCAAGGAGCTTCAAAGCAATTAGATGCCGTACTCTCTGCCGCCGTACTCTCGTTTGGATTTGTTTATATCCATCCGTTCTTTGACGGGAATGGTCGAATTCACCGCTATCTGATACACCATGTTTTATCGCAAAATGGCTTCAACCCTGTTGGGGTTACGTTTCCTGTATCTGCGGCCATATTAGCACGAATAGATGATTACATCCTCACTCTTGAATCATACTCAAAACGCTGCCTGCCGTGTATTGACTGGAAAGCCAGAAAAGACGGAAACATAGAGGTGCTAAACGATACACTCGATTTCTATCGTTATTTTGACGCTACCCCACAGGCTGAATTTTTATATGCCTGTGTCGAAAAAACTATTGAAGAAGATTTACCCAATGAAGCGGCCTATTTGCAAAAATACGACAACTTCAAAAACCAAGTCGATCACTTTTTGGATATGTCAGATCGGCAAGTAGATTTGCTTTTCCGTTTCATGAGACAGAATAATGGCAAGCTATCTAAGCGAGCTTTAAAAAAAGAGTTTGCGTCTCTGACAGACAAGGAAGTTTCTGCACTTGAAGAAATTTTTGCAGAGCAAAACTTCAAGTAGCCAAAAAGTAGCCAAAAAGTAGCCGTAAAATAGCCGATAAAATTCACTCAAAAAATGCTCAAAACCCTGTCATAGAAAGAGTTTCAAAGGATTGGCTACGCACCTGTCCCTGCACTGGAACACTTTTGTTGAAGAATTAGAACACGCGCTTAGCCTCTAATCACTATCGGCTATATCACCGTAGGTAAGCTCTGAGACCTCACGCATGAGCCGCAATATTTCCGTGATGTCTTCATCGGAATAATTACGCCCTATCATGCCAAGAGCTTTACGAGCCTGTGAAATAGTAATCCGAGAGCCGTTTTGATTTTTGTTTTCCATGGCAATATAAGCCCGTTTTATAAACTTTGGGCAAGTCATGAATTTCCATATTTCTTAATAAATGGCTTAGCCGTATGGAAAATATAGGGGGTATGGCACCGCTTCTTACCGACCTGAAACTGGTAATACCACACCCTTGGGGTGATAATATTTAATCGAACCCAAGATGAGCATTTAAATGGTTTGCGATATTCTTTGATTGGTAACAGCTAAACTTTGGTGGCAATGCGTTTCCAATCAATAAAGCAAGAGCTTGTTTTGGAATATCGGTAGGGAACTTATAGCTTTCAGGAAATGATTGAAGTAAGGCCGCTTCTCGCGGGGTTAAGACTCGGTCTTGTTCAGGGTGCAAAAACCTTCCTTTAGACGGGTTTAAACAACCGCCAGTAATTGTTGTGGAATGATCATCCCAACGTAACCGGCCATAAATATCATTGAAACCGACATTCTTTTTTTTGTGGCAAGCTAACGTATATTTTGCAGGCAGATCGCTACGACTTCCCCCGTTTTTAGGAGTCAACTTAATACGCTCCATCACTGCAGGTGTGTGCTTGGCAACAATTTTTTGCAAATCATCTTTTGTTTTACCTGGTGTTTTCAAATGTGAAATTGTTTCTCGAACAGTGACTTCCTCCCCAGTTCCTTTTGCAACATCAATTTCACCCAGCAGAGAACCAACCATAACTAAACGCCTCCGGCTCTGTGGAACACCGTAGTCTTTGACGTTTACTACGTTCACTTTAACTGAATATCCTAGCGCCTCTAGGTCTTTCACAATGCCCTTGAATAAATAATAGTCTTTAAGACCCGGTACATTTTCCATCATAATCGTAAGCGGTCGCAATTCTTTGACCATACGAAAATATTCTGTAACGAGTTGGTTTCTTTTATCCTGGACGTTTTTTTTCTTATTCAACCGTCGAACCGATGAAAACCCTTGGCATGGTGGACACCCTGCCAGCAAGTGCAACGGTTGTCCTTTCAAGTGCTTTCGTATTTCCGAAACATCAATTTTACGAATATCTTTTTGAATGACGGCAGTCTCTGGATGATTAAGGCTGTATGCATCTGCTGCAGCCTTTTCCAACTCTACAGCCACCTTAGTTTGAAACCCAGCATCATGCATGCCTTCAGAAAGGCCGCCGCACCCCGCGAACAGGTCAACACTATTAAATTTTCTGCTCATCGCTCAGCCTGTTCTGCTTCTGTGAAGACATTCTGATAACTTTTCGCTAAAGATATCTTAAGGTTTGCGGGAAAATCTGGTGCGCCATAGCCCTTTAGAGATGAAAAAATATGCTCGATTATAGGCGACAAAAACGGTTCTGAAATTGTAACCACACGATTAAATTTACCATCAAGGATATCATATGTCAGGTGAGTGTCTCTCTCTCTTACCGCTTCCTTAACTTTTTGGGTCTCTGGGAGTTCAATTTTTTCTGCGCTTATTTCCTTTGGAAACAACAAAAAATTACGGAGTTCGCTCTCGATAGGCACATACGGAACCGACAATGGGTCTCCCCCATATCTAGTAATAGAATTCGAAATAGAACTGATAATTGAACCTTGATTTGCATCTCGCTCAGACCCTTTAACAGAACTGCTATTTTTAGTGAGCATCCCCTGCTCTTTTAAATGCACTTTCTGTTTGTCAAAACAATAGAGTTTGACCAGGTTGAGTTGACCATGTGTTTTCGACCAAAACCTTTCAAGTTGGCAGAGAGGCGTAACGACTAGGTATAATTCTTCAACACCCTCACTGTCAGCTCTTTTTATGAGATCGCCAGTCCTAACAAATTCATCATTTTCATGGGGAGAGTGATAAAGGCGGTACGACCAAAGCTGTTCCATTATCTCGGCACTGACATCCTCATTTTCTCCGTCTGTTTGTTCGCGTGTTTCATGAGGTAGCTCGTATGAAACAATGTCATTTTTGGTTTTTTCAGCAATAAAAGCCACTAGTTCAAAAGCAGCTTCAGGGTCTATTTTTTTGTCCTCTAACAACTCCAAAATATCATTAGATTCAATCAGGTTATTTTTGATCCGTTCACCGATAAGTTCTTTAACATCTGTATCGACTGGGTCAGTGTGTTCTTTGCCAAGACAGCTAATAACCTTCTCAATATCCATAGCGCTAAGGCGAAGCAGTACATCATCGAGGCTCTTGTTAACGGCTTGCCGAAGCTTATTGCCGAATTTGAATGAAAAATTATTATCCAACTTTTGGCTTATCAATTCTAAAAGTTCGGCATGGTTATCTTCACCAGAATTACTTTTCTCTAAAATATCTATCCGTCCAGGAAACGCATCTAAATTACCATCTATCAAGCCCTTTATCTCATTAATTTTATCGGCACCCGAAAAAACAAATATATGGACATGTGTACACTGCAAAACACCTTCAAGAAACTTACACTGGTCAAAATCAGAAGCAGTCGCATACTCCCAGTCAAAGATAATGATATTTGGTCTAAAATTATCAAATTCATAAGCCTCGTCAAAAAAATTGGGATGAGAAAAACCGCGAAATTTCCATTTCGTATTCCCAGAGCCATCTTTCTCACCTACAAGGCTTGAGCACAACTCCTTCAATGGGTTTTCGCCTGGCCAATCCTGCCCCAAGAGAAGAGACATTGTGGCGATTGAATAATATTTATGATTTTCAATCTCCAAGGCTGTAGCTGGTGAAAGGAAACCATCATCGATAATACAAATAGAGTGTGGCATGTTACGAGCCTTCTTTCACCCTAGAGAAATCTAGTAAGAATTGAGCACCATCAATATCATCTATCGAAAATTTTGGATTGAGTAAAAGTTGAATATCTCCATTGAGTTCCTGCATATAATATCGAGAAATATATAACCCCAAACCACTGCGCGGGATTTTCAGACTATAGCCCGGTTTAAATAAATGTGGCAGCATGGTTTCGTGGACGCCAGGTCCGCTATCCGCAAAAATAACTGTTTTGTATTTTTCATCAATGGTTATGACAATACGGCGCGGCATAGTATCTACTGTATCCACCCAATAATAGGCATTATCGATCAAATTAGTGAAAATTTGAATGATCGCCCCATATCGCGCATGAATATCAAAACCGCCACTTTCACGAATATCAATTTTAACATTAAGCGCAGATAGCTTTGCATTATACACACTCAATGCATATCTTATGGGGCGCAGTATATTGAACGTAGTCTTTTTCTCACTTCTGATTGCCCGCAATGGGGACAGGCGCTTTAACTCTGTTCGCAAAGATGACGAAGATTCCAGCAGCTCTTGTAATTTTTTCTTGTCCGGTTGATCTTTTTTCAGCACCTCATTAATTCCGTAGAAAAAATTGCTAGTGATTTTATTGATTTCATGAATTGACGCTGCAATCGCCAGCCCATAACCCGCCTGCTCCGTCAGCATTTCCTGCGATTCATTTATTAAGGTGAGACTTGTCTGCAAATCTTTCAACGACCTGGTCAGATTACTGAGTTTTTCTTTACGAAGTAAAGGCCCAGCCCCAAGAGCCGATAGCAATGTGAAAGGATCTTTTTCTATAGGGTAATTCTTGACGGTATCCCTATGAATTTCATAGGATTGTTTAGCATAATTTCGTAAAATTTTTGGATCACGAACTACATCTTTAGTAAGGCTTGTAAATTCGTCCCTTTTGGATTTCCATTCATTTTCCATAACTCCTGAAAGAGCGGATTTTACAAGTTGAACAAAATCCCGATATGCTTGGTTCTCTATTAAACCTTCTCGATTTGTTTTATCGGTGAGAGCAATATTTACACCTTGGTCAATTTCGATATTGCCAATCATATTATAATATGAAAACCGCCAAGCTTGTTTAATTTGCTCTTTTTTTAGCCCTAGCCAATCGTTTTGCGCGCCCCACTCTGCAGGTAAGGTATTGATGCCATCGCGATATATTGAAATACCTCCATAATTTGAAAGCCTATCTTTGAATTGTTTTGCATGAAGACCCTCAATCCACGGCTTCACACGATACCAAAACTTTATATTGAAGTAAAAAGACCCGCATACAGTCTCAGTACTATTTTGGTCTTGCCAGTGAGCTTTGTTGGCAGATTTTAAATCAATTTTCCCCTCTTTTACTTCTTCCGCCATAGGCGCTCCTTTAGGAGGCTTGAACGTAAGAGTATAATCTAGCTCACCCTTTTCATCCACTAATCCAACGAATTCAAACACTGGTGAAAAATTGTCGAATGGGTCACTTTGCAAATCAGGGATTTGGGGGACAACTAACCGGGCAGAAAATGATTTTTTTTTGGATTTTTTTAGACTTGGATGTGGGTTAGGTGAATTGAGCTGAATAATGGATCGATTCAGGTCTTCAATTTTCTTTGCATTCCAATTAAACCCACTACGTCCTGCGTGTATTATCACCTGCGTCCCTGAGTTTTTGTCCCCGTAATCCCGACTTGGCTTTTGCCTTTTCAGGCTAACCCCAATATCTTCCAAATTGACATTTCCATCTGATACTTGATCAAAACTATCCCAATCTATTGTTAGCACATTTTCATGGTCTTCAGATTTTGTCTTAGTTTTTAGAATTAGCTTTCTACCAAGCCTATGGGTAGCAAAGCGTCCAACCCCTTTCTCACCAAGGGGAATACGATTTTTATGAGCCGTTTTCAGCTCTTTGATGATTTTTTCATAACTTCCCAAGGAGCCTTTTGTTATTGCCTCCTCACGTTGCTTTTCAAGATTCACCTTGATGTTTGTCTTAAGAGTTGAAGCAGGCCTTAACCAACCATTTTCAATTATTTCTCTGTCCATCCCTGTTCCATTGTCCTCAATAATAATTACGGGACCTGCAAGGCCTGGATAAGTGAAATGTTCATTAGGCACTTTTGGAAGATCAGCTACATTCTCAATTCTAACAACACATTCCGAAGCATGAGCATCATAAGCGTTTTTTATCAACTCTAAAATCCCAACCTTTTCCGATGCAATCAGTTGCTCACCAAGTACTTTGACCAAATGCGCATCTGCTTTGAAAGAAAGTTGGATATCTCCATCAAGACAAATTCCATCTAACAATTTTTTAGGGATTTTCCGAACGGCATTATTTGCATTGTAATGCGGATTATCTGCTTCCCGGCTTTTACCCTCACTATCATTCAACGGCACGGGCGAAAGGAAAGGTTTGTACTCCGCAATCTCAGCAAAATAAAAACCCTTTTCACGCTTATCCTCAAAAGGTAGTTTTTTTATGATTCCGTAGCCGTAATATTCACCCTTACCGCCATTTTTCGTAGGCTCGTAGTAAACAAATTCGATTGGCGCATCCGAGAACTGATTCAGGTATGACTTCGATTTATTGCCAGGGAAATGGTAAAATTTACCAATAAAATCGTTATATGCGCTTTTATCATCATCACGATATTGCACCAAAACAAGACAATTTTTCATTACTCAACCCGATAGAATCATTTATTGCGATAATGGTTTCTACCACAACAGTAAGAATTTATCCCTCTTTTCTTGCCATTGTCACACAATACACATTTCTCCATTGAGAGGTTTGGACAACCCCAAGACTGCTCTATGTGTTATAGTGTTGCTCACACGCTTTTCACACGCAACTTATGACAAGACCCTTGTTTTCATTGGTTTTTTTTGAGCCGTTATGATCTGTTGTGATTTGATAAATATAGCTATTTCAATGGCTTAGCTATATAAAGTGAAAATTGGTAATGATGAGGTCGGGAGTTCAATTCTCCCTTGCGGCACCATTTATAACGCACTTTTTAGACATTCTCACAAGTCATGATTAGCGCATTATGCGCATGTTGCTGTACTCTAAATGGCGAGTCACAAAACTGCCGAGCAAGCCAACCAGAAATGAATACGAACAAATTTATTTATTGTTCACCTTTAGATATTTGGGGAATGGCATTGACCAACCTAATTTTATGGCAAAAAGGCGTAGGGATAGTGCGGCCATTAACCCGCTTATTGCGCGTAGATCAAAACCCAGAGATGTCGGCAGCAGAATAAACATTGCACCCCCTAAAAGGGCCGGCGTAATATACAGTTCTTTGCTAAAAAGAATGGGAAGTTCGCCACATATAATGTCGCGAATAATACCGCCAAAACTTGCACTCATAGCTCCAAACAAAATGGCTACGAATGGATGGGCACCATAACTCTCTGCTGTAGCCGCACCGACAACTGCAAACAGCGCAAGTCCGGCCGCATCAGCATAAAGAAGCCATTGCATACGTCTCCCTGCCAAAGCCGTATTGAGGAAAGACACAGCAACAGCGCATACAATGCATATGACTATATCCACAGGGTTTTTAACCCATGCCACGGGCGTCGCACCGAGCAGCAAATCACGAATAGTGCCGCCACCAACACCTGTCATTGTTGCAATGAACGAGACGCCAATAATATCCATGGATTTACGCAAGGCGAGCAATGCACCACTAATGGCGAAAACGGCGGTGCCCGCATACCCGAACCAAAGTAGTATTGTCGCTAAATTTAATTCTAGGCCCACATCAGCATTCCACTACATTTACAGCCAACCCTCCTTGGCTGGTTTCTTTGTATTTAGTAGACATATCTAGGCCGGTTTGGCGCATAGTTTCTATAACTTGATCCAAGCTAACATGGGTTTTACCGGATGAATGGAGGGCAAGCCTCGCGGCGTTGACAGCTTTGACTGTGCCAATGGCATTGCGTTCGATGCACGGGATTTGTACGAGACCGGCGACAGGGTCGCAGGTCAAACCGAGATTGTGCTCCATACCAATTTCTGCCGCTATCGTAATTTGCAAAGGCGTTGCCCCCCATACGGCAGCAAGTCCACCCGCGGCCATAGAACAAGCCACCCCAACCTCGCCTTGGCAGCCCATTTCCGCGCCAGAAATTGAAGCACGCTGTTTATATAGTAAGCCAATCGCTCCAGCCGTAAGCAGGAATTTACGTTTGTTTTCGGGTATAGAGTTTTTGCTTTCACAATAGTGGCGAAGAACTGCCGGGATGATACCTGCCGCGCCATTCGTCGGCGCCGTGACGACTTGGCCACCCGACGCATTTTCTTCATTGACCGCCATTGCATAAACATTAAGCCAGTCAAACAATTGTTCGCGCTCATTAGACGGAGGGGCAGCGTGTAGTTTTTGCCAAATACCTGGCGCGCGGCGCATAACGTCTAGCCCGCCTGGCAGCACACCTTCATGACGCAGACCGCGCTCGATACAGTCCATCATCACTTCACAAATGCGGTCGAGCATGGCATTCGTTTCCGCCCGCGGACGCACCGCGTCTTCATTGGCATATATGATATCGTGCATGGGCAGTTTTGTTCGCTCGCAATGGCCCAGTAGTTCCTCAGCACTGCCAAATGCGAATGGAACATCAATCTGGCCTTGTACCAAATCATCTTGTACGGGAGTTTGCATTTGCTTGCGTGATGCGATAAAACCGCCGCCCGTAGAATAATAGGTTTGTGCATAAAGCGTTGTATTTTGTGCACTCAATGCTACAACCTTCATACCATTGGGGTGTAAATCCAGAGGTGTTTCATAATCGAATATAATGTGGGTTTCAGGATCAAAATCTATGGCCTTTATACCACCTAATTTTATAACTTTTTCAGCATAAATTTGCGCCACCTGTCTGTCTGAATCGCGGCTGTCCAGGGTTTCTGGCTCAAGCCCTAACAGGCCAAGGATGACAGCTTTGGGTGTTGCGTGCCCTTCCCCAGTGAGCGCCAGAGAGCCTTGTAACTCCACAATAATTTGTGAAGTTTCTTCCAGTAAGCCACGCTTAACAAGACCATCCACAAACCTTTTGGCAATGCGAATAGGCCCAACCGTATGCGAGCTTGACGGCCCAATGCCGACACGAAAAATATTTAAAACTGAAAGCATGAGTTAGCCCTTTTGGCACGCATCTATTATTGTCTGTGTATCAATACCATATGTTTTGTAAAGGTCTTGCACGCCCCCTATCTGGCCGAACCTGTGGACTTGTCCTGGTTTAGTTCTGGGTTGTTATGAGTAATAACAGCCATCAAGGAGAACTATTATGGCCAAGCAACATACAAAAGAATTTCAACAAGAAACGGTGCGTATTGCACTGTCGAGCAATA
>Ga0209633_10003947_pt1 | contig 13535 bp, 10 predicted proteins | sample Cruoilmetagenom1_FD_187290 | JGI IMG/M metagenome (GOLD analysis project Ga0209633, IMG submission 187290) | Oil polluted marine microbial communities from Coal Oil Point, Santa Barbara, California, USA - Sample 1 (SPAdes) (version 2) | ecosystem: Environmental > Aquatic > Marine > Oil seeps ... | reverse complement strand
TTATATGGGTTCTGATTCTGTAGAACCATTTTTAGCCTTCGAAAATAAATTCACAATTCTATTAGCTCTAACTTCAAATGTTGGTGGCCTAGATTTTCAAACCTTAACTTATAACAATGAGCAACTATTTGAAACCGTTTTAAAAAAGACTTTGGCTTATAAAAATGCTCAAAATTTAATGTATGTTGTGGGGGCTACCAGACCAGAATATTTTAAAACCATTAGAAAAATTGTACCTCATCATTTTTTATTAGTCCCAGGCATAGGTGCTCAAGGTGGCAATTTACAAGAAGTGTGTAAATATGGCTTGACCAATGAAATTGGTTTATTGGTAAACTCATCAAGGGGAATTATTTATGCATCTAATGAAAAAAATTATGCTCAAAAAGCAAAAGACAAAGCATTAGAATTACAGCAAGAAATGGAAAAAATTATGGATAATTTATAGATAGAACTAGTTGGTGTTTTCTATTTAGAATAATTCGAAAAACATTTTGCATAAAATAGGTTTCAAAAGAACCTAATGAGCATCAGGAAAACCAACTACTTTTTTTCAAGTGTTTTCATCATAAAGTCATCTAATTCAACCATTTGTTTATATCCTAATTTTTTTCCAGACTGTCCAATAAAATATAATATTACCCAAAGAATTGGCAATCCTATCATCATATATTTTGCCAATTGGAAATCACCGTCTAAGCTCCATCTTACATAAAACATCACAAAAAACACAACAAAAGCAACAGCTACTGCAAAATGAATAAACATAAAGAAAGTCCAGACTTGTGGCTTAGGCCCAAGAATACCTTTTACAACGGTTTTATTATCTTCATTTTTTACTACCTCAACTTGCAGTTGAGGTGACCAAAAATGATCCTCATCTTTAGGAACATCTAAGAAAATATGATTACCAGAAATTTTAGAGCAATATTTACAATTTTTATCCTCTACATTCTCTTTAAATTTTTCTAAAATATCTTCTTGACTTTCATCAAATAGCATTTTAAAACGAGGTTTTAACAAAACCCTATTTATTTTCTCATCATGTATTGGCTCATTCATTTGGTAAACTGTTTTATAAAGATAGCCATTTTTTGATAATTTAACCTGCCTTATGCAATAGCTTATAAAATTGACAACTATTTAAGGCAACACAATCAAGTTTACGCAACTGTAAAAGCTTGATGTCTTTAAAAATATACTTACTACAAATACAAGTCTAATGGTTGAGGACCTGCCAAGACGGTTTTTACAATATGGCTATTACCATTAGCATCAGATTGAAAATGCCATTTAACCATAGCAATTTCTAAATTTTCAATTTCCATGCCTATTATTGAATTAGGATGAACACAACTACCATCATTAAAATATGGTAATAGCCCTGGGTCAGGAAATCTTGGTCTGTGTGTATGCCCGGCAATTACCATTTGATTGTTATTCTTTATTATCCAATCTTTTAATTTTTGTTCTACTTTAATAAGGTTTTTATAGTTTTTGGCGGGACTTGTAGGATCCTTTACATTGAACCATTTTTGTAATGGCCTCCAAAAATATCGTACAAAAAATCTACTCACTTTCCAAAATCTATAATTAAACCAATCTGCTTGATGTCCGTGAATTAAGAATATTTTCTTGTCTGTATTTTCAATTTGTAATAACATACTTTCATGATATTGTAAATTAAAAAGACGCTTTTTTTGTTTGATGTTTTTAGGGGGAAAAACTTTATACAACATTTTTTCAACCGTAAGTGGATCTCCAAAAATCATGTCATGATTACCCCAAATCATATACAATCTATTATCATTATAAAATAACTTCAACAATTCAAAAGTGCTTTTATGAGCTTTATATATAGGTTCAAATGTATAATTTTCCCAAAGTTCTACGCCATCACCCAATTCTATATAGGTATACTTTTTATCATAATAATTTCTAATAGCATATTGATAAATTTCCATATTATGAGCAAAATCATCCGCATAACTATTATCTCCTTTATGCAAATCACTAAAAAAAATAATTTTAGAATCTTTATTTATGGTTAGCAATTTGGCTTTAAGTAAAGCATTGTCAAGAATTGAATGCATCATTATTGCATTAATTTTTTAAAAAGGATTTATACAAAACACCTTGATTAGTTTGAATGCTAAGAAAATGCAAGCCATTGCTTAGCCTTGATACATTAAGGGTCTGGTCATCTTTTAACTTAATTACAACCTGACCTAAACTACTAAAAATTGTAATATTTTCAATATTTATATGACTAGGTTTTTGAAGAATTAATTCTTGTGTTACAGGGTTAGGATAGATATTAATTTGAGATGTCAAAATCTCATCTTCAACACCTAAAACCGCAGTATTATTTTTGGAAATCAAATGTGTTTCCGGATCAAACTCTACTGCTGATATCTCAAAATTGACCATTTCTGTAAACTCCTCACCATCAAAATTGTTCTTTAAAATTAAATCTAAAATTTCTCCATCCACACCTTTAACTCTGACCGGCAATGAAGCTTCAAAATAATTTACTGAAAAGTGACTTTGGCTTTGATTTACAGTAATTTTAAGCTGATTGGCTAAAGGTTGATACCATTTTATTGTATAACTTGGGTAACCTTGATCGTAAATCCAATCATTAAAAAATTCATTTAGATCTTCGCCACTAGCAGATTCCATATGAGCAATTAAATCTGATGTTTTAGCATAACTATAAGCTAGGTTAGGATCGGCCAAATAATTTTGCAATCCTTTAAAAAAATTAGTATCACCCAGCTTTTTTCTAAGCATATGCAATACCATCGAGCCTTTAGTATAAGACAAACGTCCATTAAAGATTCTACTTACACTAGTAGTATCTTGATCCGACAGATAAACCGAACCACCTGACTGAGAGGTAATATTATTTACAGAATTTACCCTCCAACTTTTAAAGGCAGTTTCACCATCTAAACTTTCTATAGTTAATCCCGTTAGATACGTTGCAAAACCTTCATTAAGCCAAATGTCTTTCCAACTACCACAAGTAATTTTATCACCAAACCATTGATGTGCCAACTCGTGTGCTATAAGACTTCTATTAAAATTACCCATAAATGAAACGGTAGTATGTTCCATACCACCACCCCATCCAAACTGGGCATGCCCATATTTTTCGTCCGCAAAAGGATATTCTTCAAACAAATTAGAAAACAAATTCATAATATCAACAGTTACAACAGTTTGACTCTGAGCTGATATCAAACTTTCAGGATAGACATAATTTACAATCTCAAAAGGACTGCCATTATTGGCAACCGTATGCGAATACACACTATAATTGGTAACGGCAAAGGCTATTAAATAGGCTGGTATAGGATATTGGTGTTTAAAATGTGTTGTTTTATTAAAACCATTTATTGTTTGACTTTTTTCCAAGCCATTACTTACAACAATATATTCTTCATTTGAAGCATTAAATTGTGGTGTTGTAATATATACATCAATAACATCAATTTTATCATTCAAATCTTGTTTACAAGGCCACCAATCTTTCGCACCATAAGGCTCAGAAAGCGTCCAAATAACCGGATCACCGTTGTGAGTAGATTGTTCGAAAGAATCAAAACCAGTGGAAGAAGGAGTTCCACTATATGTTATTTTTACTGTACTAGATTCCCCTTGAGAAAGTGGTGCCGAAAGTGTAATAACCAATTCGTCATTTGCATTTTGTGTAAAGGATAAATCGGTTCCACCTTGACTAACTTTTGCAACTTTCATGTTAAATTTTAAATCGAAGGTAACAGTGTTTAAATCACTTTTAGCAGTAAAATTTGTCGTTATATCTCCGCTAATATTTGCAATGGCCGGATCAATTGTCCACTCTAGTTTATGATAGGTAATATCATAATTTGCCGTGTTTACATTGGCCTTATAATTAATGGTTTTACTGGCAGATTTTGCCTCAGCTTCTATAATTTGAAACAGGTTATTATCTAATTTTTGAGAAAATGAGACATAAGTTAAAAATAGGAAAAGTACTAGAAATATATTTTGTTTGAGTAACATTTATAATATTTAATGGTTAAAAATACCAATATTTAATGAATTCTATTTAAAATTATCTTAAAAGAAGTTTAATAATATTCATTGTCACCTGGAAAATTAATTTTTACATTTTTTTGATTGGCACTTTTTTTGATTGAAAAATTCAACATATATTTATAACCTGAGTTCGACCTAATCAATTGATATGAAAAAACTTTTCTCCACTTTTTTTGTTAGTATATTATTATTTTCCTGTTCAAGTATTCAGACATATAATGAACAAATTTTGGCTATTCATTCTGTTAAAGGCTTACAAAAAGATGTTGATAGAGCATATAGTAAACTACAAAAATTGCATCCTCAATTATATACTTATATTCCAAAAGAAAAATTAGATTATAAATTTGACAGTTTAAAAAAAACAATTACTAAACCCTTATCCAGCAGAGCATTCTACGAAAAATTGGCACCCGTAGTAGCTGAAGTTCGACAAGGGCATATTCGCGTTAGGCCACCTACAAGGCTATTTACCAACAAAGAAAGTAAGCTGATAAAAAAAAAGAAATTTGAATTTTATGATTTAGATTTTGAATATTTAAGCAACGCTTTATGGATTAAAAGTTTTCGTGGGGCAGATTCTACAATTATTGGCAATAAAGTGGTAAAAATTAACAATGAACCTATTTCAGAAATTATAGAGAGGTATAAAAAATTCTTTTCTTCAGATGGGTATAACACGACCTTTCAAAATAGAATTGTCGGTTTACAATTTTCAAAATTTTATTATATAGACAAAGGTTATTTAGACAGCCTTACAATTACATTACAACATGAAGATTCTTTATTTACAAAAACTTTTAGAAGAATAGCAAAAGATTCTATCTCAGGAATTTCAAAAATAGACTCTCTAAATAATAAACCAAAAAAATTAACGAAAGATGAAAAATTAGCAAAAAAGCTAAAAGAAAGGCAAAAAAGAAAAAATGATGAAAAATATGGTTATGAAAAATCAAAGAAAAGGTATACCAGAAATTTTAATTTTATAGATAAAGATAGCAGCATTGCTTATTTAAAAATTAGAAGTTTTAATAATGGAAAATTTAAGGATTTCTATCAAGAAAGTTTTGTTAAAATTGACTCAGCCAAAGCAAATTATTTAATTCTTGATTTAAGGGATAATCCCGGTGGAAGATTAGCTGAAATAGATAAATTATATTCTTATTTAACAGATAAAGATTATCAACTAATTGAAAAAGGTGAAACTTTAACGCGTTTACCCTATTTAAAAATGATGACTTCTAAAAATAGTCCATCGTTTATAAAGATGTTGGCGGCTTTGTTATCTCCAGGAATCATCATCAATAATTTAACAAAATCGAGTAAAAAAAATGGCAAACTGTATTTTAAGTTTTCAAGTTCTAAAATCAAAAAACCTAATCCATTAAATTTTAAGGGAGATATTTATGTTTTGATCAATGGCAGTTCTTTTTCTGCTTCTTCAATTTTATCAACCAATTTACATGCTACAAAAAGAGCGACTTTTATTGGAGAAGAAACCGGTGGAGCTTATAATGGTACAGTAGCGGGAATATTTAGGGCTATAGAACTACCCAATTCTAAAGTGAAAATGAATATTGGTCTTGTACAAATTGAGGCTCCTTATAATATGGAGCCCGACGGATTCGGAATTAAACCTGATATTGAAATAATCCCTACAATTGAAGATCGAAAAAACAACATTGATCCTGAATTAGAATCGGTACTAAATGCTATTCAGACCAAAAAGGATAAAATAGTTTTAAAAGACTAATTAACGTTCTATAGTAAATCTAATTTGTATTTTTGCAATATATCTAAATGTTGTAAAATAAAACTATGTTAGAAGACAAAAACGAACAACGTACTTCAATAGCTAAATTAGGTGAATTTGGTTTGATCAAACACTTAACTGATCATGTGAAATTAGCTCATAAATCTACTATAAAAGGTGTTGGAGATGATGCTGCTGTACTCGAATTTAATAAAAAACAAGTATTGGTGAGTACCGATTTATTGATTGAAGGTGTACATTTTGATCTGTCATATATGCCCTTAAAACATTTGGGTTATAAAGCAGTAATGGTCAATCTTTCTGATATTTTTGCCATGAATGGTCTTGCAACACAAATTACGGTTTCTTTAGCCATTTCCAATCGTTTTTCACTTGAGGCCATTGAAGAATTATATGCTGGCATTCATTTGGCTTGTGCCACTTACAATGTAGATTTAGTTGGTGGTGATACCAGCTCATCAAACACCGGTTTATTAATTAGTATTACCGCTCTTGGTGAGGTTGAAAAAAAAGATGTTGTATATAGAAATGGTGCCCAAGCAAATGATTTACTAGTGGTAAGTGGAGACTTAGGAGCAGCTTATTTAGGGTTGCAAGTTTTAGAACGAGAAAAACAAGTCTTTAAAGCCAATCCTAATGCTCAGCCTGAATTAGATAATTATACCTACTTGGTAGAACGACAACTGAAGCCTGAAGCAAGAAAAGACATTCCCAAATTATTAAAAGAATTAGGCGTAAAACCCACGGCTATGATTGATATTAGCGATGGCTTATCTTCAGAAATAATCCACATTTGTCAACAAAGTAATACGGGATGTAATTTGTTTGAAGATAAAATTCCGTTAGACCCTCAGGTTATTGCTACATGTGAGGAGTTTAACATAGACAGTACTACTGTTGCTCTAAGTGGTGGTGAAGATTATGAGCTGTTATTTACGATAGATGCATCAGACTATCCTAAGATAAAAGCAAATCCAAATTTAACCGTTATTGGTCATATGACTGAACAAAATGAAGGTATGCATTTAGTTACTAGAGCTAATCAAAAAATTGAACTTACTGCTCAAGGGTGGAATGCTATGTTAGGAGGATAATTTTTATCGATTAATTAATAATCTTATGACAATTATAATAAGTTTAAGAAAGTGAAATATTATTGTAAATAATTATATTAAAAAACAAAATTCAACAAAACCACAAACAAAAATCCTGACAAGGATAAAATTCCAGTCATTGCTGTCCATGTTTTAAATGTTTGTTTTTCGGTAATCCCCAAAAACTGATTTACCAACCAAAAACCACTATCGTTAACGTGAGAAAAAGCTGTTGACCCTGCTGCAATAGAAATTACAATACACGCCAGGTCAAAATTATTATAATGAACACCTACTATTAACGGAGATACCAAACCTGCTGCCGTAATCATAGCGACAGTAGCAGAACCTTGAATAACTCTTACCAAAAGAGCTACTACAAATGAGAATAATAATATTGGGAAACCAATCTCAACCAAAGATTTAGCCAGCATTTCACCTGCTCCGGTATTTACCAGTACCTGTTTAAAAACACCTCCTGCACCGGTTATTAGAATAATCATTCCTGCTGGACCCATAAATTTTACAGTAATATCTAATAATTGTTGTTTGGTAAAACCTTGTCTGATACCCAACAAATACCAAGCAATAATATTGGCTATTATTAATGCTGAAAATGGATGTCCTAACAAACCAATAAGAATAGTTATAGTTTCATTAGGTATATTTAACAGACCACTTTTTACAAAAGTATTCAGCAAAATTAATACTATAGGAACAGCTATGATATTGAATATCAACATAACATTTGGCATCTTGTTATTATCAATTTCATCTTGATTTTCATCTACAAAAGGAGCTTCAACATAGATTTTATTTCCTATGTATTTTCCAAAGAAAATTCCTCCAATAATAGCCGTTGGCAAACCAACAATAGCACCTATTAGAATTACCCAACCCAAATCTGCCCCAATAATATCAGCAACTGCAATTGGGCCTGGTGTTGGAGGAATAAAAGCGTGAGTTACTGCCAATCCAGCCAACAATGGTAATGCATATATAAGCAATGATTTTTTGGTTTGTTTTTGAAGTGCGTATATTATAGGTACTAATAAAATAAATGCTACTTCAAAGAAAACAGGAATGGCTACTATAAATCCTGCCAAAGCCATTGCGGATGGAGCCCTATCTACACCGAACTTTTTTAGTAAAAAATTAGCGATGACTTTAGCACCACCGGAATGTTCTAAAATAGCACCAAACATAGCTCCCAGACCAATAACTGTAGCGACAAATCCCAGAGTGTTGCCCATCCCTTCATTAACGGTATCCATTATTTCTGAAGGACTTAATCCAGCTAAAATACCAACGAGGATACTCGCAATTAATAATGCAACAAAAGCGTGAAGTTTAAGTTTTAAGATCAAAAAAAGCAATACCACAATACCAATGAGAACTGCCAGTAATAATTTATATTCAATCATAGCTTTTGTTTTTCCAATGGGTATGATAATTTTTTCCTGATGGATCATCTATACGCTTATATAAATGTGCTCCAAAATAATCTCGTTGTGCTTGAATTAAATTCGCAGAGCATTTCGCTACTGAAAAGGCATTTAAATAGTTTATGGCTTCACTCAAACATGGAATGGGAATTTCTTCTAAAACACATTGAGCTACAATTTTATTTAATGATGGTTTAAATTCTTTTACCAAAACAATTATTTTCTCATCTAATAAAACATTAGTATGCTCTTTAAAAATAGAACTAACTTCTTCCATCAATGTCGATCTGATAATACATCCATTAGTCCATATTCTTGCAATTTCAGATAAATTCAGATTCCAATTATTAGATAGGGATGCTTGATAAAGCAGCTTGAATCCTTGATGATGATTAACAATACGTGCCAGTTGATATGCTTTTATAAGATCTTCATTATCAATAATTGAATTACTAGTTTTGACACCATAAGCCTTACTCATTTCAATGCGTTCATTTTTAAAAGAGGAAATATATCTCGCAAATAATGCGGTTGGAATCATAGTACTTGGCACACCTAATTCTGCCATGGCAACAGTAGCCCAATAACCAGTACCCTTGCTTTCTGATGTATCTAAAACTCGATCAATGAGCCATCCATTTCCTTCTTTTTTTCTAAGAATTTCTATGGTAATATTTAGCAGATAGCTATTATTAGAATTCGACCAAGATTCTAAAAAAGCAGCAATTTCATCAGGATTATTCCCCAATTGTTTTAATAAAAAATAAACTTCTGCCAACAGTTGCATTTCAGCATATTCAATGCCATTATGCACCATTTTTACAAAATGACCACTCCCACCATTACCCATATAAACACAGCAAGGGTTACCATTTTTATCTTTTGCAGCAATAATTTCTAAAAAAGGCTGTACCAATTTATAAACTTGTTTATTACCACTAGGCATAATTGATGGCCCATTCAAGGCACCTTCCTCACCACCAGAAACTCCTGCACCAATAAAATAAAATTGATGTTTTTGTAGAATCTTTATTCTTCTTTCTGTGTCTTTGTAATGAGCGTTACCACCATCAATAATTATGTCATTTTTAGACAACAAAGGAATGAGATTGTCTAAGACCTCATCTACCGGATCTCCGGCATTTACCATAATCATAATTTTTCTAGGTCTTTGTAATGCATTGATAAATGCTTTTAAATCATCAAAAGCTAAGGCATTTTCAAGTTCAGGAAATTCATTTTTAAAATTGTAAGCTACATTTTCTTCAACACCATTTATATGCCTGTTAAAAAGTGAAAGTGTAAAATTATTTGCAGCTAGGTTTCTACTAAGACTTTTGCCCATTACGCCAAGTCCTATCAGTCCAAATTCAGATTTATTAGTGTATTCTTCTTTAATAATTTCAATTATTTTCCGAGGTGAATTACCAACATTTATTTTTAGGGCTTCAATAGGGTCTTCAAAAATTTCAAATTGAGATTTTAATAATGAAGTGGGCATAAAATGACCTTTTCGCTGCTTCAATCTTTCTAAAATTTGATCATAATTCCCAAATAACAAAATCCATTTCACATGGGTTTGAATACCTTTACTTAAAAGATCTCTATACTTATCTTTCAATCCTGAACAGGCTATGATGCAAGAATTTTGTTCTAATTGTTTATGGGCTAATTCATTTAAATGAATCAACCATTCATGTCTGTCTTCGTCGTTTAAAGACAGGCCGTTGGCCATTTTTATTTTATTCTTTTCTGAATGATAATCGTCGCCATCAAAAAATGGGATTGAAAATTCTTTTGACAATAAGTTTCCAATAGTCGATTTACCAACACCTGACACGCCTAAAATAAAAAATACCAATGACCTCTTGATCTTCATTTTTAATAATCTAGAGATAAATATAGTAAATTCTAATAAGCTAATATGGATAAGTTATTATTAGAACAAATAAATTCGATCTTAATGTTTTTGAATATTACCAAAAAATTTTAAAACAGATTATCTTAGAGTCCTTCATCCTCCAAAATAATAACATGAAGGAATGACAAAGCCCCACCTGAGACTGGAAAACATAAGGAAATTATGATATCGCGAATTAGATAAAAAAGAAATGTAAAATTAAAAGATTGGCTTACTTCTGTCTAAAATAAATTACAATTGGTACACCGTGAAAATTAAACAATTCACGCATTTTATTTTCTAAATACCTTTTATAAGGAGGTTTTACATATTGAGGTAAATTACAAAAAAATGCAAATTGGGGTGTAGGTGTTGGAAGTTGCATACAATACTTTATTTTAACAAATTTTCCTTTATATGCGGGTGGCGGATTTTGTTTCATAATATCCAACAAAGCATCATTTAATTTACTTGTTGGAATTCTATTTTTACGATTATTAAAAACGTCTACAGCCGTTTCTATAGCCTTAAAAATACGTTGTTTGGTCAAGGTAGATATAAATATAATGGGTACATCCGTAAACGGTTCTATTTCTTGTCTGATTTTTGCCTCAAACGCTTTTGTGGTTTGGGTATCTTTTTCAACCAGATCCCATTTATTAACCAAAATAACGACACCTTTTTTATTTTTCTCTGCCAGCCAAAAAATATTTTGATCTTGACCTTCAAAACCTCGGGTAGCGTCTAACACCAATAAAACAACATCGCAATATTCAATCGCTCTAACCGATCGCATAACCGAATAAAACTCAAGGTCTTCTTTTACTTTACTTTTACGACGTATTCCTGCAGTATCCACCAAATTAAATTCAAATCCGAACCGATTATATTTAGTATCTATAGCATCTCGTGTTGTGCCAGCTATATCAGTAACTATATATCTTTCTTCACCTATCAAGGCATTGATAAAAGAAGATTTTCCTGCATTTGGTCTTCCCACAACAGCAAAACGAGGTAAATCGTCTTCAACATTATCCTCTATTTCAGGTAATACTTTTACCAACTCGTCTAACAACTCTCCTGTACCGCTACCATTTATACTGGCAATAGTAAAATATTCCCCCAATCCCAGAGCGTAAAATTCTACTGCATCAGCATTACGTTTGCTGTTATCAACTTTATTGATTGCCAATAGCACCGGTTTTTTTACTTTACGTAGTAATTTAGCCACATCTTCATCCATTGGAGTAACACCAGTTTCAACATCAACCATAAAAATAATAACATCAGCCTCTTCAATTGCCAACTCTACTTGTTTGTCAATTTCAGCTTCAAAAATATCATCCGAACCTTTTACATAACCACCTGTATCTATAATAGTAAATTCTTTGCCATTCCATTCACTTTTACCATAATGCCTATCGCGAGTAACGCCACTAACAGCATCAACTATCGCCTCGCGACGTTGAATTAAACGGTTAAAAAAAGTGGATTTACCTACATTAGGCCGCCCTACTATTGCTACTATATTACTCATATCATTTTAATTGTTTGCAAAGATAGTTTAAAATGCGAGTAATGAGAAGGTGATCAAAATTCTTTTTAAGTTAGGTGCATGCTAAAATTACATTCCTCTTTCACTCTGAATTTGCTCATAGGCTTTTTGAATTTGTCTGAACTTTTCCTCTGCTCCCTTTTGATATTCTTCTCCTAAATGGCGTAATTTATCAGGATGATGTTTTTTTACCAATCTTCTATAGGCTCTTTTGACTTCATCATTGTTGACTGTCTTATCGATTTCTAATATTTTATAGGCATCAACAGAAGTATAGCTATTTCTAGAATTTGTATGGAACATTGTTCTTATCGATTCAAAATCTCGATTACTGATATATAAATAGACAGAAATTCGCTTAATAGTATTAATTTCTGCCTGACTTACACCACCATCAGATTTTGCAATACCAAATAAAAAATGAAGCAATTGTAATCTAGAAGCATGAGTCATATGCTGGCGTATTTGAATACAAACTTGTCTTGTAGAAATATCATTTTTTTTTATAATCCCACTGAATAATTTAAATGCCTTATTTGCTCTTTCTTTACCAAACATACCCACAAAACTTGACCGCACATAGTCCAATTCCGTTCTATTTACTTTACCATCGGCTTTAATAACCACTGCAGCCAATATTAACAGACTGATTTCAAAATCTCCAGAATCTGTGGCCTTACTTCGCCGAGATTGTTGAGTTTCATTAAGGTCAATACCAGAAAAACCATCTACAAAACTCCCTAAAACAAAACCTAAAATTCCACCAATAGGGCCACCTAAAGACCATCCTAAGGTTGCACCAATCCATTTTGAAAAATTTGACATAAAAAATATATATAATGAGGGTTCAAAGATACATTTATTGTTGAAAAACTAACTAAAGTTTAGAGAACCAAAATTTTAACCTTCTTTTTAACTATACGAAAATGGATACATAAATAGTAGAATCATTATATTTGCGAATCATTAATTAAAATAATAAAGATTATGTATCCAGAAGATATAGTAAAACCTATGCGTCAACAATTGGTTGATGCCGGATTTCAAGAATTACATTCAGCAGATCAAGTAGACCATATTCTCAATGAAAATGGCACGACTTTAATCATGGTAAATTCAGTTTGTGGTTGTGCTGCCGGTACTGCTAGACCAGGAGCTATTTTATCAATTCAAGGTGAGAAAAGTCCAAATCATGTTACTACAGTTTTTGCTGGAGTTGATACTGAAGCTGTGAATAAAGCACGTGAGCACATGATTCCTTTTCCTCCATCGTCACCAGCTATCGCATTATTTAAAGATGGTGAGCTAGTACATATGTTGGAGCGTCATCATATTGAAGGAAGATCAGCAGAAATGATTGCAGAAAACTTAGAAGGAGCTTACCAAGAATTTTGTTAAAACTCACTCCCTTAACCCTCTCCTCAAAAAGGAGAGGGATTTATTTTGTTGAAAATGCAAAAAGTACTAGCCTATCCTTTATCTATTGTTTACTATCTATGTTTTGGATTAACATTAATTATTTTTCACCCTATTTTATGGTTTAGTAATAACGTTTTTGGCTATAAAGCTCTTAAAACGAGTGTAGATGTTTTACAATTTTTTATAATGAGATGTTTAAATGTGTTGGGTACACGTTTCTCATTTAGCAATCCACATCAAATTGATCTCGACCAACCTTTAA
>Ga0209633_10003945_pt1 | contig 13545 bp, 11 predicted proteins | sample Cruoilmetagenom1_FD_187290 | JGI IMG/M metagenome (GOLD analysis project Ga0209633, IMG submission 187290) | Oil polluted marine microbial communities from Coal Oil Point, Santa Barbara, California, USA - Sample 1 (SPAdes) (version 2) | ecosystem: Environmental > Aquatic > Marine > Oil seeps ... | reverse complement strand
TTGACTCCCCAATTACCTAGTTTTTTAATAAATTCATTAAAATCAGGAAGAGGGTGTCTGCCAGATTTTTTAGTAACTGCTGAAGAAAGGTCTGTTTCCAGGCTACAAAAAATCGCATTGGGAATGTGACCTTGTTGATAGGCTTTTAAGCCGGCATCGTGGTCTGTGAGAGAAGAGCGACAATCAAAAATAAGCCAGTTTGGATTTTGCAGATTGTCTGCCAGAATATCGCTAGTGACTAGAGTGTCATACATCAAAGAACCTTATGTCATCAAAGGATGACAACGGTTATACCACAGTGCAAAATCTTTGCTGTGACCCATGGCGCGCTTCACGACACCTAATTCATGGCAGGAATTTAAAACGCCAAAAACACTGCAATCAACAAAGTCAGGTTTATCGCCGCCAAAGAAATCTTTGTCTTTTAAACCGTTATCTACCCAGTTATCAATCGCTTCAAGAAATTCTTTTTCAGGATTGATGATATTGTGCTTTTCTTTCATTTTACGTGCAACTTTTGGCATTGCTATTGCGCCCGCAAAACGTACAATTTTTCCTTTAAACCAGCCAAACTGACCTGGCTTTATAATTTTGTTAAAGTTCTGCAAAGATGTCTTAAAGTCAGGATGTATTAGGGGTGGTAAGAAATGAACAAGTTTATTATCTATCCAGTCTGTCCATTCTTTGGCGTTGTCATTTAAAGGAAATTTGGCGTACTTACTATTGATATAATCAATGATGGCGGCTGATTCCACAATGACTTCATCCCCATCTTTGAGTACGGGAACTTTTTTGTGATCCGTAAAATCAAGCTCTTTCATACCAAAAGGTGAGACTTCTACGATTTCATAGGGTTGTTTAATAAAGTTGAGCAAGGCTCTTACTTTGCTGCAAAACGGGCAGGATTGAAATTGGTAGAGTGTTATCATTTAAATTACTGTCATATATTTTTACATCGTAATAATACAACAACAGTTTAAAATTTGAATTGATTTATTGAAAAAGATTTTGATTTTCTTTTAGATGATCCCGCCAGTGAATTTTTTCATTATTAATCCAGAATCCCCATTGATGCTTGTACTTTCCATGCCAAAACAGCATCCAGACATTTTCATCGTTTACTAATTTATGTGCATTGGCGCGGCGGCTAGAATTTTTGTAAAGTAATTGAAAGCGTTCAATTTTTTGAATGTCTATCTTACTATTCCGATTACGGACTAATTCAATAAACTGCCCTTTTATAATAAACCTTCCCCAGCGCCAAGGGTAGTCACGGGTATGTGGAAAGTCTGAATTCACCAGTTTATGAATGTAAAGTCCTCTGCCACGATAGGGTTTTGAAGTACTCTTTTTTCCATAAATAATATATCGAATCAAATAAGGATTTTGTTCTGCATTCACTAAAACCTCTTTACGGTTTATGCGATTCATTAGGTGGTCAAAGCCTGATCTAATCATGTCTATAAAAATAAGTGATTCAAGTATAAGTAAGAATTACTGAAATCAATATCGAATGCAAGTTTTTAGGAGTACTTTTTTTGATCAGCTCTAGGGGCAGATTTGTCTTTGCCTGACTACTTCATACAAACAAACACCAGTTGCTACAGATACATTCAGGCTGGAAACTTCTCCCGCCATTGGGATTGAAATTAAAATATCGCAATGTTCTTCAGTAAGCCGCCGTAAACCTTTGCCTTCAGCCCCCATTACCAGCGCAGTCGGGGATTTAAAGTCCTGTGTATATAAATCACCCTGTGCTTTATCACTGGTGCCGATAAACCAGATACCCATTTTTTTGAGCTTTTCCATGGTGCGAACAAGATTAGTGACTTGCACGAAAGGAACCGTCTCAGCTGCACCAGAAGCCACTTTTCGTGCAGCGGGTGTAAGTCCTACAGCATTATCTTTAGGAGTAATGACAGCTTGCACACCAGCCCCCTCTGCGGTGCGTAAACAGGCACCTAAGTTATGTGGGTCGGTAACGCCATCGAGGACTAATAGTAATGGTATTTTATCTGAGTTAGCCTTATCTAATAAATCCAGTAAGTCTTCTTCACTATAGCTGGCAGGTGCATTGTATTCAGCAACAACACCCTGATGTTGGCGAGTTTTTGCAAGTTTATCCAGCGATTGCATATCTGCACGATGTGAGATTAAGCCACGCTTTTGAGCGTGATGTATCAGTTCTTTGACGCGTTGATTTTTCTTGTTTTCAGCTATCCAGACTTGAGAGATATTGTCTGCATCATTTTTCAATGCTGACTCTACGGCATGAATCCCGGTTATCAATGTTTTCATTCTTATTTAAATGTTCCTACTTGTTGCAGGTTGAGACAATTGATTGAATCTTCTTTATAACAAGCAAACCATTCTGCCCCATTGGGAATATTCATCATCTCTTTTTCTGAGTTTTTAGCATCTTCTTGGCTTTCCCAATAAACAATATCAGTGTAACTATCGTCATTAGCACTTTTATGAATTTCCCAGCGAATAAAACCGGGTTGTTTATTCATCCAGCTTTCTATAATGCTTTTGGCAACCTTGAGTAGGTGTTGCTGGTCAACTCCCTTTGCTAATTGGTAACTAATAATGTCTTTATACATATGTATCTCCTTTTGCTACAGAATCACAGAAAAACTCTAAAACAGTTTTTTTTCGTGTAGTTCGTGCTTTTCCTGGAAATCATTTTTTCTTTTTCCCTTTCTTAATTTTTTTCTTCTTTTTACGCGGTTTATCATAGTCATCATCACCTGAATCAGGCAGTACAAAATCAATCTTACGGTCATCTAGATTAACTCGTGCTACAACAATTTCAATCGGGTCACCCAGACGATAGCTTTTACCTGAGTTTTCGCCTTTCATCATGTGTTTTGCAGCATCGAAGTGGTAATAATCGCTTTTAAGTGCGGTGACGTGAACCAAACCTTCCACATAAACTTCATCTAGCTCCACAAATAAGCCAAAACTGGTTACGGTGGATATAATCCCGCTAAATGTATCGCCTACTTTATCCTGCATGTACTCAGCTTTTAGCCATGCCATAACATCGCGGCTGGAATCGTCAGCACGTTGTTCACATTGAGAACAGTGCTCGCCTAGCGCTTTCATTTCGGGGTAGCTGTAGTAATAGCCCTGCGCATTTCCATTTTCCATGACATAACGAATGGCGCGATGTACTAGCAAATCCGGGTAGCGACGAATCGGTGATGTGAAGTGTGCATAATGGTCACGTGATAAACCAAAGTGACGGGTGCTCTCTGGATTTTCTTTATCAACCGGTGCGTATTGCGCGCGGCTCATTGAACGTAGCATTACTGTTTGAATTAAATGCGCATCAGGGCGTTCTTTTACACTATTTAATAGTACTGCATAGTCTTTTGGCTGTGGTTTTTCGCCACCACCGAGTGACAGACCTAAGCCGCCGAGAAATTCATGAACCTTAGCAAGTTTGTCTGTATTTGGGCCATCATGCACACGATGCAGAGCAGGTATTTTATGCCTTTTTAAGAAATGTGCTGCACACATATTTGCCGTCACCATACACTCTTCAATCAGCTTGTGGGCATCATTGCGATCTGTTGGTTTAATGCTTTCAATTTTACGGTCTTCACCAAAAATGATCTGCGTTTCACTGCGCTCGAAGTCAATTGAACCACGCTCATCACGCGCTTTGCGTAGTACTTTGTAAAGCGTGTAAAGGTCATCAAGATGATCAACAATACCCGCATATTCTTTGCGTAGGGTCTCATCCTTATCAACCACCATTGCTGCCACATTGGTGTATGTGAGGCGTGCAGCTGAGTGCATTACGGCACTCATAAATTGATAGCTCACCATGTGACCTTGAGGGTTTAGTGTGGCTTCACAGACCATACATAAACGATCAACCGCAGGGTTTAAGGAACAAAGCCCATTGGATATTTTCTCAGGTAGCATGGGAATAACTTCAGCAGGGAAGTATACCGAAGTAGCACGATTCCAGGCCTCCTTATCCAGCGCACTGCCAACAGGCACATAATGTGAAACATCAGCAATGGCAACGGTAAGCTTCCAGTTTCCGTCTTCTGCTTTTTCACAATAAACAGCATCATCAAAATCTCGAGAATCTTCTCCATCAATAGTAACTAACGGCATTTTGCGTAGGTCAACACGGTCTTTTTTATCCGCGTCTAAAACCTCATTACTTAAGTTTTCACTTTCTGCAATAGCATCAGCTGGCCAGGTATGGGGTAAATCATGGCTGCGAAGAGCAATGTCGATTTCCATACCGGGAGCCATGTGATCTCCCAGTGTTTCGACTATTTTCCCAATAGGCTGATGGCGTGAAGTTGGATATTCAACAATCCGTGCAACTACAATTTGTCCGCTTTCAGCACCGCCACCATTTTCTGGTGGAATTACAATATCCTGTGCGATTCGTGAGTTATCCGGTGTAACAAAACCCAAACCACTCTCTACAAAATAACGACCGACTACAGATTCTGTATTGTGTTCAAGAATTTCTACAATAGCGCCTTCACGACGACCCTTACGATCAACTCCGGTGACACTTGCCAAAACGGTATCGCCGTGTAAAACCTTTCGCATCTGCTTGCCATGTAGGTATAAATCTTCACTGCCATCTTCAGGCAGTAAAAAACCAAAACCATCGGGATGACCAGAAACTCGACCCTTAACCAAATCAGCTTTGGTGGTGGGGATGTAAGTTTTATTACGATTAAATAGAATCTGACCATCGCGCTCCATCGCGCGCAGGCGATATTTCATCGCATCAAGGTCTTCTGGCTCTTCTAAACCGAGCTTGTTGGCTAAATCACGAAATCCAATAGGGCCGCCATTTTTATCCATCACCTCAAGCATTAGCTCACGGCTAGGAATAGGGCGCCCGTATTTTTTGGCTTCGCGTTCTTTATGTGGATCTTTGTATTTACTCATGGGGCGCTATTCTACCTGACCACTCTATCCATGTGTGAGATAAATTGTTTTTGCTTTTGCTTTTAAAGGCTCCCTAGGAGCCAGCCGAGTAACACGAGACAACAGCTTCAGCTGGCCCGAAGGGTGAGGCAAAGCCGAATAATAAGTACGCAGGGAATCGCGAAGCGAGTCGCAGTGATGTTCGGAACAAGGGATGAACTAAAAGGGAAGCACACGGGAATCGAGAAGCGAGTAACAGTTGACGTTGAAACAAGAATAAAGCCAGTTAAATAGTACATGGCACCCCCCCGGGTTTTGAATGATAGCTCGTTAGCTTTTTTAACGACTGCTAGAATTTATGCAAAGCTCAGCATCAGCGGTACGTATATTGAAGTGACTAACAAAATACAAATATGTACTTTATTAAGTACAGGTACTATAATGAGTACCTCACTGAATAAAGGTCATAAAAATGGATGCTGTTAGCTACACACACTTACGAAAGAATTTATCGAGTATGCTCGATAAGGTGAATGATGACCACAGCCCAGTTTTAATTACTCGGCAAAAAGGCTCGCCTGCTGTTTTAATTAGTCTTGAAGATTACAAGTCTTATGAAGAAACGGCCTATCTTATGCAAAGCCCTGAAAATGCCAAAAGAATAAACCGTAGTATTGAGCAGATTGAAAAAGGATTGGCGAAAAAGCATGAGTTAATAGAAGAATGAATTTAAGTTGGTCGGATGATGCCTGGGAAGATTATTTATACTGGCAAGCAACTGATAAGAAAATATTGAAACGTATAAACCAACTAATCAAAACTGCCAAACGTACACCAACAGAAGGCATTGGAAAACCAGAGCCATTGAAACACGAGCGTAGGGGCTATTGGTCAAGACGTATTAATCAGGAACACCGATTAGTTTATAAATGTGCTGACGATACTTTATATATCGTCCAGTGCCGTTACCATTATTAAACCCTAATCCTCAGATAGAAAAACGAATATAGCACAAGCCTTTGATTCCACAGCACATCCAATAAATGCCCGCTTAACCTAAGGGTGAAGCTCAGATTTCTTGAATATCCTGTGAAACCAAATGCTTGCACTCTATTTCGCTTCTCTATTTGGGGATTAGGGTTGAGCGAACAGGACTGAAACAAAGTGCCACTGAGAATATCAGTGAAACATAGGTGGATATCGACCCACGTCGGCATGACATGGCACCCCCCCGGGTTTTTGGCATCAGCGGAATTATTTACAGGCTCATAAAAAATTTAACGCAAAGAGCGCTGAGATTTTCGCAGAGATCGCTGAGAGTAAGAAACCAGAGAAAGCTCTGCGCTGTATTTCTCCGCGTACTCTGCGTTAAAAAGGAAGTTAATTCAGTGGCACCCTCCCCACTTTTTAGCATCAGCATTGTGTGTGAGGATGAAAAATTTTGCTGGTAGGTCGTATGAGCGTTAGCGTTATACGACATTTTGGTAGCTCAACACATGCGGCGGATGACGCGTTGCTTATCCGCTCTACGGTTTGTACGGGTTACCGCGTTTTTAAATGGACCACGGGTTAATAGCTATTTAGCTACAGCTAAACTATTAACTTTTTTCGCTAGCATTATTACCCCTGGTGTTATATTTCCGTTATCAAATGTATAAGTTGCTTCTTCTTTAGGGCAGCACCAAGCTATAAGATCACACTTTATACTTTTATCAAGTGATTGCAAAATCCTCTCCACTTGTTCGCCTAAGTTATCTACTTTAGTTTCTTTTATATATAGTGGAATAAAGGCTACACCTACGCCTTGAATATCTTTATCTCCACATCTACTTTTAATAGCATCATCACAAGCAGCATCAAGAACCCCCTGAACTAACGTGACTTCATTTCTTGAATTTAATGATAGCCACTTAAATTTTGCTTCGATTATTTCTTCCTTTGAATTTTCATTACATATCCACAAGTCTGCACGCCCTTGTTTTTCTTCTTTATTGTGTAGTTTTGTACTTTGAAATTCCTCAAGAGCAATACTTCCACAGCGTGTTGCAGCCCCAGCTAGCAAACCAATATTCGCTCTTTCATTATATCCAAATGCTGCATCACCACCTTCCATCATTCTACTATATCTTTCTATGCTTAACAGCCATTCTTCGCATAATGGAATCCAATGTTTTAGTTTCTTTTTATACAGTTTAAATCCTCTGTGATAAATCATCATTGTCCTTTAGTAGAATATTTTCTAGATATTAGTGCTTTCTGCGAGAACTATTTTTTGATACAAGAAAAAACGGAGCCCAGACTTAATTCTGCACATTGGCACCCCCCAGTTTAGCATCAGTAAGATAAACTTTGGACATCATTTTATACTCAAAATCTATCGTTTTCCCGTCATTGCGGTGCAGACCGCAATCTATTTGTGCATTGGCACGAGTTTCAAGATGGATACCGGCCTACGCCGGCATGACATGGCACCCCCCCGGGTTTTTGGGATCAGCGGTTTGCATGGCACCCCCCCAGGTTTTTAGCATCAGCAATATTTACTCAACGCCGATGATTAACATAGGCTCTAGCAAAGCGTTTCCCCAGCTCCATTTGTCCCATTGCATCATAGTGAACATGGTCATAGATTTTGCCGAGACCTTTGGTGGAAACCAGTTTTACATTTGGCAGGGATTGTTGAATTTTTTTCTGTGCTTGCTGAACGGTTTCTGTCATGGAGAAGGCAGGATCATCAGGGTTGATTTCTCCCATAATAAACGTGCTTTGGGGTGAATTTAGTTTATCTCTCAAACCTGCTATAAATCTTTTTAGGCTGCCTTCATAGCGAGTGGCATTTTGACGAGTTCTTGCATCGGCTTCGCCTTGCATCCAGATTATGGCATCTACTTTAAAAGCATTTAATTCAGGTGTTTTTTGGCTAACTTTTACAAAACCTCTTTGGCGTAACATGCTTTCAAAAAGCCCCGTGCCAGGTAGCCATTGTTGAATAGAACTGCCGGTGGCTGCATGCTTAATAATGATATGTGTATCATTAGGCAAGGCGCGAGAAATTTCATGTGCAAAACTGACTTCGGGTCCAAAATGTGAGTATCTGGCGAGTTGGCGTGGTCGTCCCTGATAATAAAATTTGACGTTTGCTGGCTGACGTTTATAGGCAGGGGGTAGTTGGTAGGTTTTGCCTTTGCCCATCATATTTGATTGCCCTGCCAGAATATAGACACGCACCTTGGCGCTAGCTGGCAAAGAGACTGATAGCGAAACAGTCAATAAAAAGAGTGTGATAAAAGTTTTAAGTTTAGCTGTCATAAAATTAGCTGTTCTTTGTTATGTATGTGGGTATTCGTATGCTATGTTGACCCTGTATAAACTACAAGTTCAAACTTAATGCGAAATCTTGATCCTCATTCTATACCTTTAGAGTCAACCAACCTTATCGAAGCCAGTGCTGGTACGGGAAAGTCGTGGACGGTAACACTATTATATTTACGCATAATACTGGAAAAAGGATTAACAGTTGATCAAATTTTGGTCGTTACCTTTACCGAAGCGGCGACTAAAGAGTTGCGTGATGATATTCGAAAGCGTTTAGTTGAAGCGCTGGCTGCTTTTGAAGATGCTTCATATCAAAAGGATGATGAATACAGCCGCTTAATTGATAAATATATTGATAAAAGCAGCGACAAAGAAGAAGCCATCAGGCGTTTAAACCAAGCCAAATTAAGCCTTGATGAAGCCGCTATTTTCACCATCCACGGCTTTTGCCAGCGTGCTTTAACCGAGTATGCTTTTCAAGCCGCTTTGCCTTTTGAAAGTGAGTTGATGGATGATGATTATCAACTTATGCAAAAACTCAGTGATGACTTTTGGCGCAAAAACTTTCAAAAAGCACCGCCTGCATTGTTATTTAAATTACAACAGAAAAGCATTACACCTGATTCATTATTAAAGGATATTCGTGATGCGGTGGGCAAACCTTATTTAACTCTATGTCCACCACAAACGAAGGTAGATGATAGCCAGTGGCAAACACTGGAAACGGTCTTTCAAATAGCGATTAAGCATTGGTGGGAACACAGTGATGAGATTAAATGCCTGCTTTGCAATCCTGCCATCGAGGAAGAATATAATAAAACTTTTGTGAAATGTCGTGAGGCTGTTTTGGCAGAAATGGATTGTCTTGCTAACTTGGACAAAGTGCCAATGAAAATTGATAGCAAGCTTAGCTGGTTGGGAAAAAGAGATAATACAACAGCAAAATTTGATACGTTGGAACATCCTTTTTTTCAGGATTGGCAAGCATTCTTAGATCTTTGGAATGTGCTGGATAAATCTGCAGATGATTTTATCAATCAAATCCGTATTGATCTGCTTGATTATTTACAAACAGAATTGCCTAAAGAAAAATGTCGATTGGGTGTTTTATCTTTTGATGATTTACTCCTAAACCTGCAACAGGCACTGCAAAAAAATGAAGGCTTAGGCGCAGACTTACGTCATAAATATCAAGCTGCATTGATTGATGAGTTTCAGGATACCGATCCGATTCAATATGATATTTTCAACACCATTTACAAAGATGCCAGTGATAACGCAGTATTTTTAGTGGGCGACCCAAAGCAGGCTATTTATAGTTTTCGCGGTGGTGATATTCACACTTATTTAACAGCAAAATCAAATACCTCATCTGATAATCACTACACACTGAAAACCAATTGGCGTTCACACCCTGACTTGATTTGTGCGTTTAATGCTTTGTTTTCGCCTGCTGATAATCCTTTTCAAAATGATAATATTAAATACATTGAGGTAGATGCAGGAAATCTTATTAAAGATAAATTAAGTACGCCTGATAATCGTAAGCCTTTGTGTTTTTGGCAATATGATACTGATGAGGAAAAACCTCCCGTTGCTACGATTAGAAAAGAGATTGCAAATGCAGTTGCCGCAGATATTGCGGAATTGTTGAATGCTTCTATAGCCGGAAAAGCGAGCATAGGCGATAAACAAATTAGTGGTGGTGATATTGCTATTTTGGTGCGTGGCCATGATCAGGGTAATTTAATAAAAGATGCGCTCAATAAAAGGGGCGTGGCAAGTGTTCAAAGCGGTAAGAATAATATCTTTGAGACTAATGAAGCGAATCAATTATGGTACTTATTAACCGCTATTGTTGAACCACAAAGAGAAGATAATGTGCGTCGCGCTTTGGTCACCGAGTTAATGGGTTTAAAAGCGGATGATTTACTCGTGTTTGAATCAGATGCTAGCGTTTGGGAAGCACAATTACAGGCGATGCAAGAGTGGCATTACCTATGGAAAAAACAAGGGTTTTTAGTGATGATGCGCAATTTAATGCGCTCACAAAAGCTGCACCAGCATCTTTTATCTTGCGACAATGGTGAACGTCGTTTAACCAACTTATTACATTTGTCGGAGCTTATTCATCATCAAAGCCGTGAGCAATCTTTAAGTATGGAAGAAGTGTTGCGTTGGCTTAAACAGCAACAACAAACTAGTCATTCAAAGAAGGGTGAGCTACGTCTTGAAAGCGATGAAAAGCTGGTAAAAATTGTCACCATCCATGCATCTAAAGGGCTTGAATATCCAATTGTTTATTGTCCATTTGTTGGGATGGATGATGAGAAAAGTATTTCAGGTGTGTTTGGTTTTAATCAAGAGGATACGGCTTTTCTAGAAATTGGATCTCCTGATTTTAAAGAACATAAAGAAATAAAAGCAGCTGATCAACGAGCTGAAAATATGCGTCTTTTTTATGTCGCTTTAACAAGAGCAAAATACCAGTGTACGCTGGTTAGTTTTAATCGGGTGTTAAGTGGGTCTAATAAATCTGCTTTAAGTCGTTTGCTAACGGGTGGACAGAAATTCACGAATGTCACAAAAAGCACTAGCAAGAAAGCTTTGGCAGAAAATGAAGTCTATTACAGCGTTTATAATGGAACCATTGAATCATTGGCTAGAACTGAATATATAAGTGCGAAGGTATTGCCTGAAGTTGATGAAAGCCTACGTTACAACTCAGCGCAAACCGAGCAATCCTTGGATGCTAGAAAATTTAGCGCAAAGATAAAATCGCAGGCACAAATTACCAGCTTTAGTGGTTTGACCGCAGGTAGCCATACAGAGTCTCCTGACTATGATCATCAAAGTGACATGGCAGTTCTGCTGAGCGAGGTCGAAACAGTTCTGCTGAGCGGAGTCGAAGCACCCCCCCCATTTATTAGTGAGCTTACCGTTTCGTCTTTTGAAACGGATAACTCAGTTATTAGTGTGAAACCGTTTAGTATCAGCGAAGAATTTCCGCGTGGCGCAACCGCTGGTAGTGCCTTGCATGAAATCTATGAAAATCTGGATTTTACTCAAGTAATTAATGAGCAAGAGGGCGTTATTCTAAGTGCTTTAAGTAAATGGGGATTTGATAAGAAACATCAGGCTACAGTTGAATTACTAATGGAAAAGTCACTGCAAACTGAGTTATTTAAAGGTTTTAGTTTGCAGGATTTAAACAATCAAAAACGCCTGAATGAAATGGAGTTTTACCTGCCTCTTGAGCGTTTGCAGATTACAGATTTGCAACAGATTTTATTTAAGCATTTGCCTCAAGATTGGCAGCTAGTAAGAGAAGCAGTAAGTACCTTGAATTTTGAACAGGTAGAAGGTTATCTCAAAGGATTTATTGATCTGATTTTTGAGCACGAAGGCAAGTATTACGTGGTCGATTACAAATCAAATTCATTATCGGACTATAAGCCTGAGAACCTGCTAAGTGTGATGGCTGACTCACACTATTACCTGCAATATTTACTATATAGCGTAGCTTTACATCGATATTTACAAAAACGTATTACTGATTATAGCTGGGAGGCTCATATTGGTGGAGCGTATTATTTGTTTATTCGGGGCATGTTGCCATTAGAGCCCGCTCAGGGCGTATTTTATCATAAACCAGATCAGGCTTTGATTGAGGCGCTTGATGCTTTGTTTGGGGAGGTTCAGCAATGAGTGAAGAACAGCTCAGCATAGATTTTTCAGCAACTCAAGTTCCTCCTGTTGATGATAGCGAATTAACAAGCTATGAAGCACTTGATTATCAGCTCGCTGATTTAATGCTGGAATTAAACGGTGAAGAAAATCAGATTCTAAAAGAATGTACCCGAAATATCAGCAAACATACCCGTGAAGGACAGATTGCGATTGCCTGCTCTCAGGAACAGAAAATCGCACTATTAAAAACAAAAGTTGTTGGTAAAGCGGATGATTACAAACCGCTGATTCTGGATAATGGTTATTTATACTTAAGGCGTTATTGGCAATATCAGCAACATTTGGCGGAGCAAATAAAGTCGCGTTTAATCTCTGTTGAACAGACTCAATCACAACTAGATTGGCAGCAGCAACGGCTTGATTATTATTTTAAAGAAGATACAGAAGAGGGCGTAACAAACTGGCAACAACTTGCGGCAGAACGCGCATTGAGTCATCAGTTTTTAATTCTATCTGGTGGCCCCGGAACGGGAAAAACCACCACGATTACTCGGATATTAGCTTTATTGATTGAACAGCATAGTCTGATGCTAATAAGTGGGGGGGGTGCCACTGCAATGCCACGATCCAGCTCAGCACAAGAATCAGACTCTTTAAAGACTTTAATCGCCGCTCCCACAGGTAAAGCGGCGATTCGTATGCAGGACTCCATTCGAATCGCACACAGTCAACTTGATTTGCCTGAGCAGATATTGGCTCAGATGCCGACACATGCCAGCTCTATTCATAAATTATTAGGTTACAAACACGAAAGTGTTCAATTTAAACATAATTGTGATCATGCCTTAAATGCCGATGTGGTATTAGTAGACGAGGCTTCGATGATTGATCTTGCGCTCATGTCAAAGTTAATAGAAGCCGTGCCTGCCCAAGCAAAACTAATTCTAATCGGTGATAAAGACCAACTTTCATCCGTAGAAACGGGTTCTGTATTTGCCGATATGTGTTCAGGCTTAGAAAAAAGTCAAAGCCTTGTCACCCTGCAGAAAAACTGGCGCTTTAAAAAGGATAGTGGAATAGGGCAACTAGCCATTGCTGCAAATAATGGAAATAGCCAGAAACTACTCGAAATATTGCAGGATAAAAGCCAGCCAGAATGCGAGCTGGTATCACCCACAAGCATCACCAATCAAATTCGAGATGATTTGATTGCTCCTTGGAAAAGCTATTTTAAGGTGCTAGATAATCCAGATTCAAGTATTGCTGAAATCTTCAAAGCCTTTAATCAATACAGAGTTTTGTGCGCCTTACGCCGAGGCTTAAATGGCAGTAGCATAATGAGCAGTCGTATTGAAACGGCATTGTCTAAGCAAGATCTTATAAACATGCGTAGTAGTTTTGGGCAAGATCAACTATTACAAAATGGGTCATCTAGTTGGTATTCGGGTCGACCCGTAATGATTACCCAGAACAGTTACAGCAAAGGGCTGTTTAATGGTGATACCGGAATCACTTTGATTAGAAATGGCGAGCTTAAAGTTTTTTTCCCTGATGAAGGAGAAGGCTTTAAAAGTTTTGCTCCTGTAAGACTACCTGCCCACGAAACAACTTGGGCAATGACGATCCATA
>Ga0209633_10003944_pt1 | contig 13547 bp, 10 predicted proteins | sample Cruoilmetagenom1_FD_187290 | JGI IMG/M metagenome (GOLD analysis project Ga0209633, IMG submission 187290) | Oil polluted marine microbial communities from Coal Oil Point, Santa Barbara, California, USA - Sample 1 (SPAdes) (version 2) | ecosystem: Environmental > Aquatic > Marine > Oil seeps ... | reverse complement strand
TAATTAAAGTATCAGGAAAATTTAACCCACATGCTTTTACATTGATAATTACTTCTCCTTTATCGGGCGCTAATGAGGGTATTTCATCAACAGCAAGATTGTCAATATTACCAAATGATTTACATAATACTGCTTTCATTGTTTATTCATAAATGACCTCTTCATTAGAATCAAACCATGATTTATACATAGGCATATGTATTTTCTCTACTTGATTTCTTTTTACCTTAAGAGTTGGAGTCATGAGACCATTTTCAACCGTCCAGTCTTCTTTCATAATAACTGCTTTTGCAATCTTTTCATGCTTCTCTAAAGACGGATTTAACTCTTTTATAGCTTTGATTAAACATTTATTCAATTCCGCTTTGTGCTTATTTTTTCCTTCTATTGACGGAATTACCAATAATATTGGTTGTGGGATACCCATTCCTACAATGCAAACTTGCTCAATATCAGCACATTTAGAGAGTTCTAATTCAATAGGAGCGGGAGAAATATATTTTCCTTTATCGGTTTTAAATTGATCTTTAGCACGCCCAGTGATCGTTAGGTAACCATCATGATCATACTCGCCAACATCACCAGTTTTTAAATACCCTTCTTCATCAAATGTTTTAGCCGTTTCTTCAGGATCTTTATAGTAGCCCTTCATTAAACAATCATTCATAATACAGATTTCGCCTTCAGGGGATAGTTTTGAAATGGCTCCATTTGTTGTTTTACCAACTGTTCCTATTTTATTTTCGGTTGGGGTATTACTATGAGAAAGAATACAATCTTCCGTCATTCCATAACCTTGTAAGATAATTATATCTAATTTTTTATACCATTCCAATAGACTGGCAGCAATTGGAGCGGCTCCTGAATAAATCAATACAGCTTTTGATAAGCCCAGTTTCTTTTTAATTTTATTCTTTATAACCGAATTAATTATAGGAATTCTTAACAATTTAGTTAATTTTTTCTGAGGCATTCCCATTAGTATTTTTTCCTGGAATTTAGACCAAATTCGAGGTACGGCAAAAAACAGATCGGGTTGTGTAGCTTCTAGATTATTTGCAAAAGTGACCAAAGATTCAGAAAAGGTAATAGAGGCACCTCTAAACAAACTACTCATTTCAATACCAACGCGTTCGGCTATATGAGAGAGTGGGAGATAGGAGAAGAATTTTGGATGATTTGGTAGACTTAAGTTATCTAAAAAGGAATTTGATGCACTAGTAAAGCTACCAATTGTGTGCATGACACCTTTGGGATTTCCTGTTGTACCAGAGGTATAGATTATTGTAATAAGATCTGCAGGGTCTAATTCAGGTACATTTAGCAATGGTTCATTGCCTTTGATCAGTTCTTCCCATGTACTTCCCTCATTTAAGCCGTATAATTCTACACTTATTACAGGAATATCACCAACCGCAGACTTTTGAGATTCATAATCATCTAATTTTCCCAGAATGATAGCTTTCGATTCACTATGTTCTAATACATATTGTATAGAATTTGCTTGAAATGTAGGATAAATAGGAATTGATACGTTGCCAGACATCATAATAGCTAAATCTGCCATAACCCAATGTGCACAATTTTTTGATAATAGAGCAATTTTACTTTGGGATGGAAAATTAAAAGAATTTATAGACGCAGCAATTTGCCTAACTTCATCTCCACATTCTTTAAAAGAATAAGTTATTAATTTCCCATTTATATGTTGCTGTAAAAAAATTTTATCCGGGGTGTTTTTTTCCCAATGCAGAAATGCCGCCAGTGGGGAGTCAAACTTTATCATAATGTAGGTTATTGGTTATTAGCCCCAAGATAGTAAAAAAATAGAATTAAACACTTGTCTAAAAATTCAGGTGACGTTGAAACAACGTTTTTAATACTTATTTTATAAAGTAAATAGTATTGCTAAAAGTATGTTTAATAAATAAAGAAGCTGCCCCCCTACGGTGCAGCTTCTTGAATAACCAATATGTTTCAATATTTAGAAAGTTGCTATAAAAAAGAATGGTTACATTTAATTCTTTGACAAAGATATGAAAATAATATTTCTAAAATATGATAATTATCAGGTTTTCAAACTGTTATGATATACTCCTTTTTATGCTTTATAAAATATGCTTAGAAGCTTTATTTACAATTCTTTTTTTTAAAACAAATCTTTTGACACGTTTATCGTCAATTCTTCATTATTCATCAGTGTTTTAGCCAATCCTTTAGTTTTAATTAACTCATAGTTAAAGTAGAATTTCATAGTATGTATTTTACTGATATAAAAATCTTCAGGTTGGTTTAAATTTCCATTTTTTAAAATTTGTTTAGCAACAGTGGCTGTTTTTAGCCATTGCCATCCAATGACAATTGTACCAAAGAAATCCATAAATACTGTGGCATCAGCAAGATAACGTTCATAATTCCCTTCTATAGCGTGTGGCATTAAAGAATCTATTACTTTTTGGGTCAAACCTAAATTTTCTAAGAGCGTATTCGCATAAGCTTTAAGATCGTCAAAAGTAGAAGCGTTGCTAATGGTTTGTTGAATTTCGGTAGCTAATAATTCAAGGGCTTTTCCATTTTTCATTGTGATTTTTCTTCCCAATAGATCTAATGATTGTATTCCTGTAGTGCCCTCATAAAGTGCAATGATCCTAATATCTCTATAATATTGCTGTGGCATAAAATCAAAACAGAAACCATAACCTCCTAAAATTTGAACGGCATTACTAATTGATTGTATTCCCTGCTCGGCCGGATATGTTTTGGCAATAGGAGTGAGTAATTCTAATAATAAATGGTACTTCTCTTTTTCTTCAGCTGTTAAGCTGGTCATTTCTTTATCTACATAAATTGCAGTCTGAAATATTAAACTCATCGAACCTTCAACAATTGCTTTTTGAGTAAATAGCATTCGTTTAATATCAGGGTGATTGATAATTAAAGTTTGCTCTTCTTCAGTATTTTTTTGTCCAGATTTATTTAGCTTTCTTCCTTGTGGTCGTTCATTGGCATATTTTAAAGATGAGTGATAGGCGGCAGAAGCAATTCCTGCACCCATACGGCCTGTGGCAATACGCGCTTCATTCATCATTTGAAACATATAGGATAAACCTTTATTTTCTTCGCCTACAAGCCAGCCTCTGCAATCATCATTATCGCCAAATACTATGTGTGTAGTGCAATATCCTTTTTGACCCATTTTTTCAAATTCACCTGCAATGGCAGCATCATTATAAGTGAACTTGCCATTTTCGGTTGGCCTGTTTTTCGGAACAACAAATAATGAAACACCTTTTATTCCAGATGGTGCTCCTTTAACTCTTGCTAATACTAAATGCACAAAATTGTCCGCAAATTGATGATCTCCTGCCGAAATGAATATTTTTTGCCCTTTGATTTGATAATAATCATTATCAGTAGGTGTAGCCGAAGTAGTAACATCCGATAGTGAACTTCCGGCTTGAGGCTCTGTTAGACACATAGTACCTCCCCAAGTTAGGTCAAGCATATTAGGTACATAGGTATCTTTAAGTTCTTGGTTTCCGAAGGAAAGAATCAAATTAGCCGAACCGGCTGTTAAACCGAAGTAACCAGGTACATGATTATTGGCAGCCTCCATTATAAAATAAGCAGCATGAAAAATTGTTGAAGGTAATTGCATACCACCATCATCAAAATCATAAATGGCACCAACCAATCCCATTTCTCCTGCGCCTTTTAGAATATTTTCAAATTGAGGATGTACATTGATCTTACCATCATTAAAATAAGATGGTTTTTCATCCATTTCTTTAATAAAAGGGTGTAATGCCGTGTCAGAAAACGTTTTTACGGAATCAATAAAAATATCAATAGACGTTTTATCATATTCACTAAAGCGTTCTGCATGTAATAAATCTTCAACCGTATGTACGTTGTATAATAAAAATTTTAAGGTGTCTATATCTACGTAATCATGTTTCATTATTTTTATTTTTTATGCTCATTCTAATTAATAATTTCTTCAATATACTGAAATATATTTTTATCATTCTCTTGAAAATCAAACCACCGGATATCACTGTCTTTTCTATACCATGTGAGTTGACGTTTCGCAAAACGACGCGTATTTTTTTTGATTTCTGAAATGGCGAAATCTAATTTAGAATTACCATCAAAGTGTTCGAATAATTCCTTATATCCAACCGTCTGCAAGGCATTTAATTCTTTATACTGATGTAATTTTTTTGCCTCATCTAATAAACCATCAGTTAACATAGTATCAACTCGTTGACTTATTCTATTATAAATTAGCTCTCTATCAGCTGTCAATCCAATTTTGATTGGAATAAAATTTCTTTGTGCCGTCTTATCGGTAATAAATGATGAAAACGGTTGACCAGTTCCTATACAAATCTCTAAGGCTCTAATTACTCTTTGATGATTTTCAATATCTATTTTTTGATATGTTTCTTTATCTAATTCTTTTAATTGTTCTTGGAGCACAGTTAAACCCTCATTTTCAAGCTTCAACTTCAAATCTTTACGGATGTTTTTGTCAACATCAGGAAAATCATCTAAACCTTTTAAAACCGCATCTACGTATAAACCACTACCACCAACCATAACAACTACAGTATGTTTTTTGAATAATTTGTTTAGTTTAGTAATGGCGTCTTTTTCGAATTGCCCAACATTATAATCATCAAAAATAGAACGATCTTGAATAAAATGATGTTTTACTATTGTTAATTCTTTCTTACTAGGAACAGCAGTTCCAATAGACATTTCCTTAAAGAATTGTCGAGAATCTGAAGAGATGATTTCAGTATTAAAGTGTTTGGCTATTACTATACTTAGAGTGGTTTTGCCAATTGCAGTCGGACCAACAATAGAAATTAGATAGTTATTCATCATTCAATGACTCACCGCATTTATAACAGAATTCGGCGTTATCTCTGTGCTTTTCAGCAGCACAATTCGGACAGTTTTGTGTGTTTGTTTCAATTTTTGCTTTGGAAGTAAGTTCCGCAGTAACTATTCCTGTGGGTATTGCTATAATACCATAACCCAAGATCATAATTACAGAAGCAATAAGCTGCCCTAAAGCCGTTACCGGAGCAATATCACCGTAGCCAACAGTTGTAAGCGTAACAATAGCCCAATAAATACTTCTTGGTATACTTGTAAAGCCACTATCTTCATTTGTTTCTATTAGATACATTATAGTACCCAGAATGACAGCTAAAATCACGATAAAAAATAAAAAGACTGCAATTTTGGCTCTACTTGCTCTCAAAGCTACCATAAGTCGGTTTGAAGCACCAACATATCGTGCTAATTTCAGAATTCTAAAAATTCTTAGTAATCGTAAAGCTCTTAAAGCAACCAACGCATGTGTCCCTACAAATAACAGCGATAAATATTTTGGAATGGTTGATAACAGATCAATGACACCATAAAAACTAAAAATATATTTTGAGGGCTTTTTTATGGCTATGATTCTGCCAATATATTCCAAGGAGAATAAGATTGTGATTACCCATTCTGCGGCATTAAAAAATTTGTGATATTTTGCATCTAAGCTCTCAACACTTTCAAGCCCTACTAATATAACACTGGCAATAATGAAAAAGAATAAAACAAAATCAAACAGTTTCCCTACAGTTGTGTCTGCTTCATAAATGACTTCATGAAGTCTATACTTCCAGTTATTTTTTTTATTCTTGTTAGGCAATTTGATTAGTTAATTTTTTCTAAAGTTATTAAAGAATTTTGAGTTTTAACAATTTGCGTATAAAATTCTTTAAGATAGAGATATTCTTCGGGAACAAAATATGCTTTGTTGATTTTAAATCTAGAAATCATAGTAATTATGTTGTTCTTTGCTCCTATATTAAAGGTATAATTTCCACTACTGTTTGGTAATTTTAATGCTAGATCTTCAGGTAAAGTACTTACTTTATAATTTACTGGAATTTTTAGCGATAAGGTAAATTGAAAAGATGAAGGATAACCAAAATCTACAGGATACGTTCTTTCTTTTAATTGAAAAGGATTTTTAGAAATTTTAGAATTTATAAAAGGGTTCAGTATAACTAAATTACCATCAATCTCACTTTCAATTTGAATGTTGAAAAGTTCTTTTAAAGATTTATCAATTTCATCCAAGTTAGAATTTTTATATGAATTTATGATTAAGTTTTCATCTCTATCCTCAATATCTTCCAAGTATTTTTCTTCTGTAACTATTTTGATCTCATCTCTTTTTTCAATCGCTTTATAACCATTATATGACTTATTAAGTAAACCCTCAAAATTCCCTTCTTCATCCATCTTTAAATTCATACTAATACGTGTTTGATTATTTTTTATTGGTTTAATGTCAATCCAATAACTTTCATTATCAAAATCCATCACTCTACCATATCCGTTTAAGGTTTTATAAGGTATCATACCAAAGGGTAACAGTTTATTTGTAGCATCTAATAGATATGTTTTGCCATCAATATCAATTTTAGCTATAGCATAGTTAAAACCTGTAATCACTGGATGTAATTTTAAAGGTAACCCATTATCTCTAGTAGATACTAAAACAATATCTGCATTTAACCCAACCGCATTCAAAGCATTAATTAGGGCAATATTTATTTCAGTAGAATTACCTATTTTATTATCAAAAGCTTCTTTAACATTTACATCATTAAATAATCTGGTTTTATTATTCCAAGTAAAATGGTCTTTTATAAAATTATATGTTTTTTGTGCTTTTGCTAATTGGTCATTGACATCGTATAATTCTTGAGGAAGTCTTTTTTCTATATAATCGATTTTCTTAAGTTGTTTTCCAATACTTTTTTCTTTTCTAAATTCTTTATCAACGTCTTTCCAAGATTTGGTATATTTATGTTTGATACCATCAAATCCATAAAATTCAGAAATTTCAAATTTTATTCTTGAAATATAGTTTTCTTTTGAAAGCATATAATCTTCTTCAATAAAGGCAGGTATTTCATTCATGACATAGGTTAACTCTTCACAGTCTGCTTCTTTAATAGCACGAGGTATATGAAAACATTTTTTTTTAATTTCAGCTTCATTTTTGGACAATTTTTTTGAACCGATTAGGCTTCTATTATAGACAAAATTTCCTGGAATGAATGCATGAAATCTACTGTACAATTTCGGAATGTTGGTTTGAAATGGCCATCCCGTAAAATTGAAAAAGAAAGGAGACTCTTTTGTATATTCATATTCAATGATACTTTGCTCTTTAATATCTGGCATTGTAAATTTTACAATAGACCTGTATTCATTTACTTTGTCGGTAAAAACATTTTTAGGATTTAGAGCTATTCTCCTTTGAGAATTATGAGTATATCCTTTAATGTTAACTATTTTTTCAGAACGCTCTTTGTTATGGCGAATTGGAATTTCTATAGTTGCATTATCGTTGCCATCTTTGTTAAATATTTTTACTTTTGCATAGTAAGTTGTACTCATGATTAATCTGTCACGACTAATTTTAAAGTGTGTTTCACCATTTTCATATAAAAATAATGCATTAGCTGTTGTGTCTTTTTCATAAACATTTAATGCGTGTTCTTCAGGAGTTATTTCACCGAGGGTATAAATTTTACTTTTTTGTGAAAATACAGTGCTACTGATTAATAATAGTAAAATAAACAATTCTTTTTTCATCCGTTTTAAAAGTTTACAATTTTTAATTTTTTATTCTTTCTTAAATAACTCTTTAATATATGTTGTACGTCACTATTGTTTTCCATTGGGGTAATAATAGAGTGTAGCACTTCAATTGTATTTATTTGATAATTGAGATTAAAAAATCCGAGACCTTTAAAAATTCCGTTTTCAACAAAAAATGCACTGTGTTCATCAATCTCTCTTCCCCTATCTATAATAACAAAACTCTTATTTTCAAAACTATTAAAATCAATTAACTGATGCACTCTTTTGTTGTACATTTCAGGTACTTCCTTTTGAATACAAGCACCATTACAAGTTTTGATCGTGTAATTAAAACAATTCTTTTTTACTTCATCTAAACCAGATAATTTTTGACACAGTTTGAAATTCTCTACCGCATTAAAAAGAAAACTTTTGGCACTTTGCCTATTAACAAAAGTGCTAATAGCATTTTTTCGACCATCTACCTTATCAATCTTTAAATTTATATATCCCTCATCATCTATAAAGCTATGTAATGAATGTGAAAATATGCGATGCCTTAAAGCTCTATTATATATTGGTCTGTTTAGTTTTATTTCTTCACTTTCTTTTAAAAGAGCAAAAAGTTCGCTTCCTGTTATTTCATAGGTCACGGCAGCCACCAACAACTGAATTTTCTTCGACTTAGCATTAGTATTTGTGAAATGTTGATTTACACGTTTTTTAATATTCTTACTTTTGCCTATATAAATTATTTCGCCATCTGACTTATGAATATAATATACTCCGGTACTTGATGGTAAATCTTCAATAATAGTTGCGAGTTTTGGGTCTAATTTATGATTCGCTTCCTCTTTTACAGCATCAATAATGATTGTTTTTTGTAAATCTTTATCTAATAACATTTTGAAAAGTTTGACAGTAGCAATGGCATCACCATTAGCCCTATGTCTGTCTGTAACAGGGATACCTAAAGTACGACATAGTCGCCCCAATTTATACGATTCTAAATCTGGTATTAATTTTTTACTCAACTCAACAGTACATAAAGTTTGGCGGTCAAATTCAAAACCCAATCGTCTGAATTCTGTACTTAAAATTCGATAATCAAAACTTGAATTATGAGCTACTATGATACATTGTGAAGTGATTTCAATAATACGCTTGGCAACTTCATAGAATTTTGGAGCATTTCTAAGCATGTTATTGTTTATCCCAGTAAGGTTAACCACAAAAGGTTGAATTTCTCGTTCGGGATTCACTAAACTTATAAAGCTATCAACAACTTGATGTCCGTCGTATTTATGAATTGCAATTTCGGTAATGCCCTCTTCATTATACTTTCCCCCAGTAGTCTCTATGTCAAGAATAGCGTACAATTATTTTTTATCAACTACTAAACGGTTTTCTTTATTTGCTATTACCCAGGCAGTATGAAATATTAATTGTGTTCTTTTTTGTAGTAAGTCATATCTTATTTTGTCTGCAGTATCAGTTGGCTTATGATAATCTTCATGAACACCATTGAAATAAAAAATAATTGGAATATTATTCTTTGCAAAATTGTAATGATCTGACCGGTAATAAAATCTGTTAGGATCGCTCTCATTATTATACTTATAGTCTAATACTAAATTTGTATACTTCTTATTCGTTGCCTCAGATAGATCATGTAGCTCCTGACTTAACTTATCTGCCCCAATCAAGTATACAAATTCAGGATTATCTTTATGACTTTCGTCAAAACGACCAACCATATCAATATTTAGATCAACTACTGTATTCTCTAAAGGAAAAATCGGATTTTCAGAATAGAATTTAGAACCAAATAATCCTTCTTCTTCTCCGGTAACGTTTAAAAATATAATTGAACGTTTTGGGCCTTTACCATCTTTAGAAGCTTTTTGAAATGCTTCAGCAATTTCTAATAGGGCAGAAGTACCAGAAGCATCATCATCGGCACCATTATAAATTTCATTACCTTTTACGCCTAGATGATCATAATGTGCTGAAATAACTACATATTCATCGGCTTTTTCTGTGCCTTTTATGAAAGCAACTACATTTTCAGACGCATCTTTAGAACGACCTCTGAAATATTCAACAGGAATATTTTGCAAATAATTGCCATCAGAATTTGCGGCATTAATACCTAAGCTTTTGTAATGATCAATAATAAATTGAGCCGCTTTTTTTTGTCCTTTTTCTCCGGTTAACCTTCCTTCATATTCATCAGAAGCTAAAGTATATACCAATTTTTTTAAGTCGGATTCAGTAATAGTATTGGCATATTCTACGGCATAATCAACCGATTTAATTTCTTTTTTTTCTACAGTATTAACTTTTGTATTAGATGAAGTTGCAGCTGTTGCAGTCTTTGTATTCGCTTCGGTTTGAACTTGAGAAGTTGATTTTGTAGTTCCACAAGAAATTAATAATAGTGATAGAAGTAATAAGATGCTATTTTTCATTTGTTTATTTTTAATAAAGCTTCAAAAGTAAAAAATTAATGATGATTTATAATGAATTGTTTAGATTTTAAATCAAAAGTAACTAAATCTGAACTAAAGAGATTTGCCACACTGCCATTAGCAATTAATTCATTCGTTTTACCACAAATGATACTATCTTTATTCATTAGCCATAATTCATCAGCTAATTGTAATGCTAAATGAATTTCATGAGTTGATATAAGAATAGTTTTATTTAATTCTTGACTTAATTTTTTTAGCAAGTTAAAAATCTCAATTTTATTATGGATGTCTAAATGTGCTGTAGGTTCATCTAAGGTAATTATTTCTGTATTTTGAGCCAAGGCTCTTGCAATCATTACTTTTTGCAACTGTCCGTCACTTAGTTCATAATGCTTTTTACATATTATTTCCAAGATATTAGTTTGTTTAACTGCTAATTGAATCTGGTTTTTATCCTCGGTTGATAAATTGCCTAACCAATTGGTATATGGCTGTCTTCCTAGAGCAATCAACTCATAAACCGTTAAATTACTTTCCGGAATTTTTTCTGTTAAAACCAGACTCATTTTTTTCGCCAATTCAGTATTGGCAATTGTTTCTAATTTTCTTCCTTCAAATAAAATTTCTCCAGATAATTTAGGTTGTACTTTCGTTAAAGTTCTTAATAAAGTTGACTTACCTATACCGTTTTCACCTAATAAACAGACTAAATTTCCTTTATTCAATGACAAATCTATATCCTTAGCAATAAAGGTTTTATTCTTTTTATCTTGATAACCGATACTTAGGTTAATAGATCGGATGATGCTATTTAGATCTGTTTTCGTCAAATCAATATTGTATTTTTCGTTTTCTAACTAAAAGCCAAATTACTATAGGTGCACCAAATAATGAAGTCACTGCATTAATTGGTAAGGTATACTCACTTTTTGGTAATTGCGCAATAGTATCGCTTATCAACATTATGATGGCACCAATAATAATAACGGCAGGGACTAATATTTTATGATCTGAAGTTTTGATTATTAATTTAGTCAGATGCGGCACAGCTAAGCCTATAAACGCAATAGGTCCAGAAAAAGCGGTAATAACTCCGGTTAATATACCTGTAATAATTAAGACCATATTTCTCGTCCTTTTCAAATTCACTCCTAAACTTACAGCATAATTTTCACCTAATAATAAACTATTTAATGGTTTGATAATGGTAAGTAATAATCCTATACTAAATACATAAGTAATACATAATACTAAAATTTCATTCCAGCTTAGGTTTCCCAGACTACCAAATGTCCAAAAAACATATTGCTGTAGTTGATCGGCACTGCTAAAATATGCCAATACACTTATGATTGCTGCCGTAAAACTACCGAACATCAATCCAATAATTAATATTGACATGGTATTTTTAATTTTTCTTGCTGCCAATAGTACGATCGATAAGATTAACAAGGCACCTATACTTGCCGCTAATGCCAATCCTATGCTTGAAAGCGCCCATCCGGCAAGAACTCCAGAAAAGACAGAAACTCCTAATACCATTGTAGCAACTCCCAAACTTGCTCCCGAACTGATACCTAATACAAATGGACCGGCTAATGGGTTTCTAAATAAAGTCTGCATTAATAATCCGCTAATAGACAAACCTGAACCTACTAAAATAGCAGTTATCGTTTTAGGAAGTCGGTATTGTAAGATAATATATTGCCATGATTCTTTGACTGAATCACTATCTATAAGTGTTTGTAAAATAGATCTGAATGGAATGTCAACCGAACCTAAGCTGAGGTTTATTAATATGAATAGTAATAATAATAAGCCTAAAAGGATATATTTTAACGAGTATGTTGTTTTACTATTCAAAAAATTAATTTAGTTTTTCTAAGAAAAAAGGTTTGTAATTAGGTAATAATTCAGGATGTGTCGCCTTGATAATGTCTTTTAAAACGATATGTGGCTGTGTAGGAGCTAGTTCATAATATAATACACCACCGTTCTCACCTTTTTTATTAGCGAATGAATAAATATTACCAGATTTATAGGCGCCAAATTCAGTATAATGCCGATTCGTCTCCTTAAGTTCTGATAGAGAAGTATGAGCCCCAGGAGCAATCCAAAATTGAGCTTGCTTTCCCCTGTCAAATACACTTTCAAAATTTAAAGAAAGACTGCCTTTTCCTTTTGTCTCAGCCCAAAGATAGTTAGTATTAGCATCTTTTAAAAATTGAGCCATAAAACTTTCCCCAGCAGGTAAATTCCATATATCTTTAAATAGTGCACCTGAAAGAACAGTCGGATTTGATGTTGCACTTTGGGCAGTGGTAATTGCATCTTTATAAGTTCTTTCGATGTTATTAAAAATACTATCCGCCTCTTTTTCCTTATCAAACAAAACGGCAAAAAATTTGATCCATTCAACTCTTCCTAAAGGTGTTTCTTCTAACCAATCACCATTTAATAGTACTGGTATACCCGCTTTTTCAATATTCTCAAACATTCTGTTATTGCCACTCAAAGAGAATCCAATAACTAGTTCGGGCTGTAAATTGAGCAACACCTCCGTATTGATATCTTGTTCATTACCGAGTTCTTTTATTATATCCCTAGCAATTAAACCCCTTGTTTTAGTAGAAGATATATAAGACAAATTAGGAAAACCAACCAAAGAATTTTCTTCTTTTAATAACTCTAACATTGGAATATGTGTGGTAGAAGTAACCACCAATTTATTAATAGGAGTTCTTAAGATTTTTAATTCATTTAAAGCTTTAGGAATTTTCACTCCTTTCGGAATTAAGATATATTCAAATTGTTCTTTAGCTTCGGGATAGGGTGACTTAATTGTAAGCTTCTTGTAGTTTTCAAATTCTTGAATATCAAAGCCTTTAGCGTATCTTAAAGACGATTCAGGAACCAAATATTCAGTATTAATTTTCTCATTTTTACAAGCAATGAAAAGAAATATGAGTAAGGAAAATAGGAATATTTTTTGGAGCCTCATTAAGTTAAATGGTTTGAGCAAATGTATAAATTTTAACTTTAATTGAATTATAAATTAGATTACAAAAAATTGCTCAAAATTCTGTGATTATTTATTTTAAACTGATTACTTTTGTTCAGATTTTGGTCACACATTTTGTGTGATAATAGGGAATCAGGAAAACGAATTGCGATTTACTAAATTTAATATTAGATTTTCACTTCGCAATGCCATAAACCTGAGCTGTCCCCGCAACTGTAAGCATGTGCTGAACTTGTTTCAGTATCTATTTAGTTTTGTTGTTATTCTTAAGTCACTGAACGTTACTATTGTTTGGGAAGGCATATAACAAAAATGCAAGCCAGGAGACCTGCCAAGATTCATTAATTAACGCTTTCGGAGGAAGAGTATTGGTTTATGAACTTGTT
>Ga0209633_10003943_pt1 | contig 13547 bp, 13 predicted proteins | sample Cruoilmetagenom1_FD_187290 | JGI IMG/M metagenome (GOLD analysis project Ga0209633, IMG submission 187290) | Oil polluted marine microbial communities from Coal Oil Point, Santa Barbara, California, USA - Sample 1 (SPAdes) (version 2) | ecosystem: Environmental > Aquatic > Marine > Oil seeps ... | reverse complement strand
AAATAGGCCCACTATTCGCCTCAAATGATCGACAAATTGGCCGGGAGCCAATTTGGGCCGCGTTAGCGACCCCGAAGGGGTGGAAACCAAGGATGGTTTCCATCAATAATCTGACTCAATCAGTCTCACCCTCGCTTACGATCGCTATTCTCGGACAGCCTCCTAGGGTCGAGGGCATACCGTCGCGAAACAGCTTCCTCCACGGGCGTGGTTTCGAATAAATAGATTGCCAAGTTTCGTTGAATTCCCTATCCTTTCGTACATTTCTTCCCCAGGGACCATCGAATGTTTTCGTTTCTCTATAAAAAGGTGCTGGCGTGGGCCCGGCACAAGCATGCCGTTTGGTATCTTTCCGCCTTGAGCTTTGCCGAATCCTCATTTTTTCCGATACCGCCGGATGTGATGCTGGCGCCGATGGCCCTGGCGCGGCCGAAGCGGGCACTGTGGTATGCCTTGTTGACAACGGTGGCTTCGGTGCTGGGCGGCATGCTGGGCTATCTGATCGGAGCGTTTGCCTTTGATCTGATCGAGCCGTGGATTCACCAACTCGGTTATTGGGAGAAATACAACATGGCTCAGGAGTGGTTCGAAAAATGGGGATTCTGGGCGGTTTTTCTTGCCGGGTTCTCACCGATTCCCTACAAGGTCTTTACCATTGCGGCCGGCGCGCTCTCGATGGCGTTTCTGCCGTTCGTTGCGGCTTCCTTCATCGGCAGAGGCGGGCGGTTTTTCCTGGTGGCGCTGCTTCTGGCCTGGGGCGGGGAACCCCTGGAAAAGACGTTGCACAAATACATCGACCGGCTTGGGTGGGCGACCGTTGCTTTCGTGATTATAGGGGTTGTTGTCTATAAGCTGTGAGTTTCTGCCGTTGCTCCGGCGGCGCGACGGATCGGTGGGTAATTGTTCAGATCCCCTCACCCTCTCCCGGAGGGAGAGAAAACTGTGGAACCACTGACCGCTCGCAGCCTTTTCCCACTGACGAGGGCTGATTGGTGATAGGGGGAGCGGATAGATGCATCGATGGTATATTCTGTTTGAATATTAAGTGACCGGTCCAGCCGGTTCGGGAGTTTTCGATACCAATGACAACACTTCGGATTGGCAGTTTCGATTTAGAGAGGATAGACAAGGCATGGATGCTGATCATCGGTCTGACCCTGTTCAGACTCATTTATATCGGCTTCGCGCCGGTGACGGCTCAGGAAGCCTATTATTGGCTCTATTCGCAACATCCTGCATTATCCTACGTCGATCACCCGCCGCTCGTGGGCTATTCTATCCTTCTGGGGACCACGCTGTTCGGAGACAACGGCTACGGCATCAAGTTCATGGCTGTCATCTGGTCGTTGCTGACCAACATTCTCCTCTATCAAACGGCGCGGCGGGCGCTCGCTGACCATTCCGATTCAGAAGCGAAGAACACCGCCTTTCTTGCCGTTGTGCTGTTCAACCTGACGCTGTTCGCCAATATATTCGCTGTCATCCAGCAGCCGGACCCGGCGCTTCTGTTTTTCTGGCTGCTGGTGTTGTATTTCATTCAGGAATTCCGGATCACGGCCAGGCCGCGGAATTTTATTTTTGCCGGCATCGCGCTGGGCTTCGGCCTGCTCTCCAAGTACACGGCAGTCGCGATCCTGCCCGGAATTTTGATTGCGCTGCTGATCGACAAAAAGTTGCGAAAATCCCTTTTGACGCCCTATCCCTATTTGGCAATGGACGTCGCAGTCGTGGTGTTCACGCCGGTTGTCGTCTGGAACTGGCAGCACGATTGGGTCTCATTCCTGATGCAGTTCAGCCAACGGGCGAAAGAGGCCACCGGCGGGCGCACCATTCATATCGGCTATTTCCTGCAGCTCATTGCAACGCAGCTGGCGATGTTGACCCCGTTGGTTTTCGTCCTGTTCGTCAAAAGCTGCATCACCATGAGCTCCGGGTGGCGCACTCAGCGGCCGGCCCGGCTCCACTTTTTGAGCGGTGTCTTTTTGATCATCGGGTTTACCCTGATCAGCCTCACGTCCAAGGTCAAATTTCACTGGCTGCTGCCCGGCTACCTCGGCGCCATCGTCGCCATCGCTCTGTTGATCCAGAATTCGAATCCGTTTCGGACGAAATGGTTTTCCCGAGGCGCCTGGCTGTCCGTCGGACTGGTCGCTACTTTCTATATTCTGTTCATCGTTCCGGGTTTTCAGATCGTTCAGGTGAACAACTGGAGCGGCTGGAAGGGATTCACCCATCAGATCGTCGATTTGCAGAAGAAGCTGGGCGGCAAGGACAAGGTCTTCATCTTCACCGACTCGCATAAGACTGCCGCCTACATTACTTTGTACTCTCCGACGCACCAAAGGGCCTATGCGCACGATATCGTCGGCAGCTTCGCCAAACAGCTCAGCATGTGGGAACTGCCGCAGACCTTGAATGGCATGGACGCCTTGTATGTCTCGACACAGCCGCAGCTGTCGCCGCCGGCAAAGAAATTGCTCGGCCGGTATTTCGATGAAGTCACCCTGGCAGCGACGTTCACCTACCCCCTTTTGGCCATAGGGGATGATTCGATGCGCAGGATCTACTGTTTTCTGGCGAAGAACTATCGCCTCGAGCCGCGCTGACCAACAATGTCCGCAGCCGTCGACCGAAACCGGAAGGGCTCGAATACCGCATGATTCTCCAACCATCTAACCCCTATCTATGAACGACACATATCAATGGTCCCCTAAGCGTCTGCTTATCGTTCACGCAGCACTTCTGCTGCTGCTCTTGAGTTGGCTGTTCGAGCCGACCCGCGGTCTCTGGTTGTCGCTCGACGAGGGGTGGTTTCGTTTTTCTGATCAAAGCCTGAAGAAGGGCGGCGATGCTTGGCGCCTGTTCTGGGCGGTGATGAATCACGAGTGGTTCGATTACCTTTTCGGGCTCGTCCTGCTCTCGGTTTTCATTATCTCCGGGCTGCATGCCGGAAGGGAACGCTGGGCCTGGCACCTTGCCGTCATCAGCGTCGCTGCCATCGCCGCATTCATAGGAACACGGATCGGCAATCTGCTGCCGATCGATCGCTACAGCGCTACATTGGAGTTTCGGGACGCGTTTCATCTCAGTGAATGGGTGAGCGGGTTCAAGACCAAGGACTATTCCGATGACACCTTTCCAGGCGACCATGGCGTGGTCGGTTTTATCATCGCCGGCTTTAGCCTTTGTTACCTGAAGCGAGGGTATGGCTGGGCGTCTGTTGTACTGGCCGTGATGTATGTGATTCCTCGTTTGGTGGCGGGTGCGCACTGGCTGTCGGACGAACTGGTCGGCGCAGTCTTTGTCTGCGGCATCATTCTTGCTTGGTTTTTTTATACGCCGCTGGCAAAGGTTTTAGTGGAGCGATTTGAGGCCGTCTGGAGTTGGCTGCTGCAGCGCGTGCTTTTGCAATGAGTGAGAGTCGTCTCTTTGCAAGATCGGCGAATCCCTGGAAACCTTCGGTAGAACAGTCAGTCGCACGCGGCACAAATCCACCTTTGCAAGCGTCGACTTTGTCATTCGATTTTTCTCCTCCATTGCTCTGCAGGAGCATTTGAACGCTCTCATTTTCCGGTAGCGCCCGCCGTACGGGAGCTGCCAGGCTCGTGCTCTAATGCTTTATACAGAAGCCGCCAATGAAAGCCCATTCCGGCCAGCACTGCAAAATGAAGCAATTCATGCGGGCCGATCACCCCGGCAATGATCACCGGCTGGCGGATCAGGTCCAATACCGCGCCGGCAGTGTAGGCGAGCCCGCCAAAAATCAGCGGCTTGAGCAAGGGGGCGCCGTATTTCCGCCAAACGCCGATGCCCGATATCACACCGATCCAACCGAGCCCCAGGTACATGCCCAGGCCCGCCCATTCCGGGAGACTCTCAAAAAACACCACTTTGAGGGTTATTCCCGTGATGGCCAGCACCCAGACCAGAATGATCATCACCCACCGCCGCACACCGGGGAAGAGAATCCATTCGAGCGGTGTAAAGGTTCCGGCGATGGCCACGAAGATGGCGGCATGGTCGATTCTCTGAAAGACCAAATGCGGAATGCCATAGGGTGATAGAAGATGATAGACACCGCTGATCGACAACATGGAGACGCAGGCGAACGAGAAGATGCCGAGCGTAACCAATCGCCCGATGTCACCGCGTGCACGAGAGAGCAAAACAAAGGTGAGCGCGAAAAAGACGCCGGCGCCGACGAGATGGACAATGGAGCTGACCGGATGGGAGAAGCCGGGGATGGGGACGATTTCGGTCACGGCCGGCAATTTTTCCAGATGCACTCAAGCCACCACGAACTTATCGCTTGGCCATGTCGGTGCGTACTCGACTGGCGAGTCTGCGCGCCGCTTCACTGCCTGCCAAAGTTCGACTCGATCAGACGCAGCAGCGCCTCTTTCTTCAAATCGACGGCTTTCGCTAGAAAGGCGGTATAGGTTTCGGCGGTCATGTCGACCGGAGGCCCGCCCAGCTCGGCAACTCTTTCCTGCAAGAAGGCGTCGATCTTTTTTGCATCGGAGAGATTGTCCTGAGCCGCACTGAGCAGCTCTCTGTTCAGACACTGTTTTCCCTTGGCCTGCTCGAGCAGTTCCAAAGCCGCATCCAGCTCAGCCTGGGCTTCGGCGAACGAGACTTTCGGGTCGCCAGCAAAATCTTCGGCTCCGAATTTGTGCACATTCTCCTGCGAGTACCGGTGATCGGGCTTTTTGAAATGGGCCAGGCGCTCACTTGCCAGGGCGGCATTCAGCAGCTTGTAGGTTCGGTTTGCCAATTCGAAACAACCGCTCTCTTGATCATCCTGGGCCATGGCTGGCCGGACGCCCGCTAAAATAGTCAAGGCTGCTACCAGCATGAACGGAACCGCTGTTTTTGGCATGATGCTTCTCCTCTGTCTGACACCTGTTCTTGTTTCCAAACGCCAGCCGATGAAGCGGCCGGGATATGGGCGAACAGCCTAAAAATAGGGTGGCTTCCGCACTCTGCCCGGTGATGGAAACCGTTCTTTTGCGGACCACGACACTATATCAAATCCTGCTGATGGAAAAAACGGCGGCCGGAAAGCCGCTCTCCCCGTCGCAGGCCGATGACAGTCGCTCGGTTATTGTACTACCGCCGCGGCCAGCACAGGCGCCAATTCGATCACATTGGACGCATGCTCGATGCTGTCGGTGCTCCAAATCCGCTCGATCCCTGCCTCGTGCAAGGCTGTTTCCGCTCGGGCGGTCAAAAGGCAGTGGGTGACCAGGCAGTCGACGGAGCGCACACCGGCACGGCGCAGATGCCGGGCGGCGGTCGCCAGCGTGCAGCCGCTGCTCACGACGTCATCGATAATAACGACTTCCCGCCCTGTGTATTCAAACGCAGGGAGCTGAACCTCCACGCTCCGGTCTCCCCGGCGAGATTTGGACGCGACAACATAATCCAGCTCTCCCGTGCGGGCAATGGAAGCGACCCACTGTTCCGACTCGCTGTCAGGGCCCACAAGCAAAGGGTTGTTCGATTGGCGTCGCAAAAAGGTGGTCATCAAAGGTGCCGCAGTGCAGCTGACCGCACGGCGGCAGGGTACCGCTTCCTCGATCGAATCGACGCGATGCAGGTGCGGATCGACGGTAATCAGTTCATCGAAATAACGGGCCAGAAAAGTGCCGACGATCTGCTGACTCACCGCTTCGCCGGCCCGGAACGCAGTGTCCTGACGCTGGTAGCAGAGATAGGGCGCAACCAGAATCAAGCGCTGCACCGCATGGCTGCGGGCGGTTGCCGCTGCGAGCATGAGTTCGACCAGTTTGCTGTTCGGCAGGTTCAAACTGCGGCAGATGATCACCGGTTCAGCAAGCGGCAGCGGCAGACGGACGAGGCTTTCCCCATCGGGAAACCGGTGCAGATCGATTGCGGAATACGGCGCATTCAATTCGTTCGCCAGCCGCTGTGCCTGCGCATCGTAATCAGGAAAGCCGAGTATCTGCATGGTTGGGACCTGTTTCGATCAGAGCGCCTGCGGCCTATGGAGAGGGCCCGATATCCGCCGTTTCCGCAGAGATTTCCCTGATGAACCGGCGAGAGCGGCTGCGGCGAAATCGTCAACGATCATTGGTATCCGTCTCTGCCGGCAGGACTCTTCGAAGGCGAATAAGCATCTCTGCCCGATACTTCAAAATTCGACATAAGGTTCGAGTATGTCGCTCTCCTCGCCGATCGTATACCCGCTGCCGTGCTGCCTGTTGAGATTCTTGGCGAAATCGAAGTCGGCCGGGAATTCCGCATAGACCCGATAGAGGCATTCGTCTTTCTTGGCGCTGTCGCCTATTTTTTTCAGCAGGGTGACGCCTGCGCCGTGATCCATCGGCGCACCCGCCGTCCGCGCCACCCGCGCCAGAAAATAATTGTCGATGCGGCTGACGACGCCGCTGCGCTCGGCATTGACATCGTAGGTGAAGCGGCCGGTCGCATGCTGTGCCTGACTGGCGCCCTGCGCTTTGACGATCGCATCCATTTTCGCCAGTGCACGTCCGGACTCGAGAATGTCGCGGGCGATGGCATAGCCCTGACCGCCGCGCACGTCCGGATCGAATTCGATCACACGGCCGGCCAGGCGCAGCGCTTTCTGCCGCAGATCGAACGGTGCCTCGGGATCGTTTTTGAGAACCTGCATCACATCGCGCGCCTCCAGTACCGGCCCGATGCCGCGGCCGATGGGCTGTCGACCATCGGTGATCATCACCTCGGTGTGCAGTCCCAGCCGGTCGCCGACAAACTCGAACAGTTTGCGCAGCTGCATAGCGGAGCGCATGTGACGCACCTTGGCGCTGGGGCCGACCGGAATGTCGATGAGCAGATGGGTCGAACCGGCCGCCAGTTTCTTGGAGAGAATGGAAGCCACCATCTGGCTTGGAGAGTCGATGCCCAACGGCCGTTCCACCGAAATGAGAATATCGTCGACCGGTGCAAGATTGGCGTTGCCGCCCCAGGCGACGCAGCCGCGATGCATGCGGACGATCTCATGCAGCCGCTCGATCGGCAGATCGACCGTGGCGAGCATCTCCATCGTATCCGCGGTTCCGGCCGGCGAAGTGATGGCCCGGCTGGAGGTCTTGGGGATCAACATGCCGTGGGCAGCAACGATGGGCACCACCAGCATGGATGTGCGATTGCCCGGAATGCCGCCAATGCAATGCTTGTCGGCCACCAGCGGTTCGTGCCAATTCAGCCGTTCGCCGGTCTCGGTCATGGCGCGGGTGAGATAGAGCACTTCATCGCGGTCCAGACCGGCCTGGCCCGCGGCAACCAGAAATGCCGCCATCTCCATTTTGGAGTAGCGGTGCGCGGCGATATCCTTCGCGATCGCCCGGAAATCTTCCTGCGTGAGCCGCTCACCGGCGATTTTGCTGCGGACCGCATCCATCGAGCCCGGCGGTTCGGCCTGGGCGACCTGAACCAGTCCGCCGGCCTCCAGCCCCAGTTGATCGAACGCCTGCTCCGACAGCCCCAGACCATCGGTACCGACGATTCCATCGTCGTCGACGACGTTCAAAAGAGCCTGGATGCGGCGGCCATCGGCGCTCACCTCGATCTTCGACAAGGCCTGAAACCCCTCAGCCCGGTAGATCGGGCATTCGCGGTGCATATAGGCGACGTTTTCGCGATAGGTATCGATGGCCACCCGACACAGTTTCAGGTTGCTGGATCGTTTGGTTCGTGTCATTGTGCTTTTTGGAATTGCAGCTGCCGAGCAGCGAGCGTTTTGTTGTGCAACAGTTTCATGTGATCCAGTACCAGGAAACAGGGATCGGGAATCAGGGATCAGACAGTGGGAATGAAAAAAATTGACTCATCCCTATCTGATCCGTGATTCCTTTTTCCCGATTCCAGAGTCCGCAGCTCCCGCGCGCGCCCACCCTCCAAATCAATGCTGTCGAATCAGGATGGAGCGCTCCTTCTCCGTCCGGGAGAAGGCTGGGATGAGGGGATCAAAATGGCTGAGTTCCTTTTCGGCACTTAGCCGCAGCAGCTCCGCCGCATCACCACGTCTGGAGCCGCTGCCCTGTCGGCATTGACCGCTTGTTGGTCTTTGCTCCCCGATTTCGGCGGCGGAACCGCCAAGACGAAAGCATCGAGGCAGCGCCTCGGCGCCAGAAAAAGAGAGATAGACCGGGGGAACCGGCACGCCTTTGCCCGCTCACCTCAATGCCATTAAGTTAGCAGGCCTGGGCGTCGGGCCGAACGCGAAGCGGTTCCGCCATGATACGGTGTATTTTCTTGGCACTATTTCCGAAGAGTTCTTTGCCCGCTCAATCGACCGCCTATCAATCAACTGACACATGCAGCAGCGACAGCCAATCGAACCGAACAAAACAGCCATAACATAGGACCAAAAAAGGAACACATGAAAACGAGGACAGACCACGCCTCCTGCAGTAGTTGCAGTGTAAATCAAACCCATACATTGATCAAAGATTCCTCGAATGCAACCCTCGCTCCGCTCTTCGAACTCTCGGACATTATCATCCGTCACTGCACAGCTGCCTTTTCCATGACAGCCGACAAGACAGACATCGACGCCGTTGCGGTTGCGGTTGCGGTTGCCAATGAGCTTGACCCTCCTGATGAATTCCGCACCGTTCACGGCCTCATAATCGAACATAAAGATTCGATTATCAATAGAAAAGCTGCGGAAAGCGGTAGAGAGCCCAACCGTTGTCGGATCGCCCGCTGCCGCATTGACCGAGGCCATTCTATCCGCTAGAGTGCTCGAGCTCCCAACGAAAAGAGAAATCTCTTTCGCTTGGTCCAAACCATCCCTTTTTTCAGCTCTTCCGATGAAAGCAATCACACTCTGGCAGCCATGGGCCACCCTGGTCGCCATCGGCGCCAAACGGTTCGAGACTCGCTCATGGTCCACCCACTACCGCGGACCGCTGGCGATCCACGCCGCCAAGACCAGCAGGGATATCAAACGCTACCGGGGCAGACCGAAGATCGAAGAGGCCCTGGCGCGCGCCGGCTGCAGCTTCGATACCCTGCCGCGCGGCGTCGTGGTCTGTGCTGCCCGGCTGGTGGAGCCGGTGCCGGCGACGGGGAGGCAAGGGTTTTGGGAGTGGGGTGCGTGACGGGTGAAAGCCTTGTTCGAGGACGGTGAGCGGGATATACCGCCGGAGACACGGGGGACAGGACAAGGCAACGTAGCAGGATTGGCGAAGGAGCTTGGGGATGTGGAAGGAAGACCTCAGACCGCGTGACATCAAAAAGTATCGCTGATCCCCCTCTATTTTTCCATCGCTCTCTCCTCAGTTGCAAGGTGCTCCAAAATCGCCGTTCGCACTTGCGGTAACATTGCCATTTTGCGGGGATACGATAACCGAAAGAGCTTCAGTTTGGATACAGTCTCGGCAATGTCCCGAAATGCTTTCTTATTGCGTTCCCGATCACTAATATCCAGACGAAAAGAGTATTTCAGCAATGCCATAAAGGCGTCTTGGTGTGTGAGCGGTTCTATACTCACTTGGTCTGTTTTCATCGTTTCGTCAGGAGAAGTGAGTACAAACAGTGTCGTGATTGGCACGGGGACCGAGCAGAATGGAAGACCGTGGGAGGAGGTATCCAAGCGCTCCTTGGTCGTGTAATGGGCAACGGGCGTCGTATCGGCCGCTTCCCATTTCAGAGCGGTTCTGCTGTCTGGCCACAGACGCAGCCCCGGATAACTAGGGACAGCCACGAAGCCATCCTTGCTCGCGCGCAGGAGAAGAAAGTCATCGCTCAATTGCGGAAACCCGGCCCGATTGAAGCCGGCGCACAGGGTCGACTTTCCAGATCCTGACTCGCCCAAGAAGGCGATGGCGCCGTAATCGCTGACCACGCCGGAGGCATGCAGAACCAATTCGCCTTGATGGGCTAACACTGCCGGAATCACCTGGTCCAGCAACAGGTGGCTAGCGGTCTCGTTGACGATGTTCCCGTGGGGGTAGCAGTTAATCTGCCAACCATCTGCCGAGACCGTGAAGTCGGCCAAGTTGGTAAAGCGCAGGAGATATTCGCCCTTCAAGCGAGCAACCGACAGCCATTCAGTGCCATCAGGAAGCTTCTGATGGCGTAACCAGTTATCAATGACTAGAAATGACGGTCGCACCGGGCGCAACCGGAAGGTTTGTCGTGTATCCGCCTTGCCTGCGGCCAAAAGGCCGGAGAGTATGACGTTGCTCTCGATTAAAAAGTCACATAACCGATAGAATGTCAATGGCCGCTCTCTCAATTCGATTGGTTCAAAACCTCTGAGTTAGACCTTTCCAAAGTGAATCCCATAGGGCACAACCAGCCATCCGCGCTTTACCCGACTGATCAGTTTTTCCCTGGAGAAAAATGACTCCACCGTTTGTGTATTTGTGCTCGATGTCGTCATTCAGGAGGAGCACGAAGTTATCGATTTATTGAGAAGCGCGGAACGCGGACTATGCCCGTCCCCACCAAACTACCGGGAACGAGCAATTTATCCTAGGGGCATATTTCTGGAAGCGGCCATTGACGTCTTGTACCAATGTATATTACAGGGGATGGTTTTTCCCACTGGCGCCTTCTGGCACTCCACTGCCGCCCGGCATCTGGGTCAGTTCAGAAATATTACCATATTTCTGTATGAGAGGCCCCCGGTACTTCCGCTTCTTTCGAGGCTCAATCTCCATATGTCGCTTTTCTGGGTGTTCATTTGAATTTTGCATTTTGAGACTCCTCTTGTGGATTTAGAATTGACGTGCATCCGGGGGGAGGGGCTTCCGCGCTCGAACTTATCGATTGCTTTTTCTAAGACGAAAATTGAACACGTTGAGCGCACAAGTCATTGTTTATTCCTGTACTAAAAAGCATGCTAGCGCATCGATTTATAGAGTAAGCACGGAATGCGGGCTACGCCTAAATGCATCCTAATCGTGCCGATTGAAGAATGTTCATTCCAACGTAACGGCACTCCTATACAAAAAACTGTATTTAAATCATTGGCATCCTTCATCAGTTTTAGACTCGAGAGTCTAAAAGCACTTCCTGATACCAAATATTCATACCATAAATACGCCATAAAGGCCAGAGGTACTGGCAACAATCGCGGTCGCCAGAAGCATATTCGGTTTTCACCCTCTTATACATCCTGATGGCTTCGTCGCGGTTTATCCAGCCCGCTTCAGCGATGGCCATATTCTCAAAGGCGCGACTCCCTTGTGCTTCAATAGCCTCCATAAACACTGCCGAAAATTCGGCCTTGGAAGTTCGAGAAAGAACCAGGCGTGGAAGCAAAGGCTGCATGGCCTTTCTAATCACATATTTTCCTATGCCATTACGCCTTCTCTGCTCTTCAGGTAGGGCAAGTCCAAACTCTGCTATGCGGCGATCCTGAAACGGATGCCTCAATTCAAGCCCCAGCTCTGCTGCAGAACGTTCCTCCATTTCGATGGCATGTACTTGGATTATGCTCGTTACGCGGCTAAACATCTCTGTCTGTGCGTACGTTGGAAGCATCCGCCAGTTCGGTGGTTGCCGTAAACGTTCGCTCAATGCGCTTTGATCAAACAGCGTTCTCGAAATCCATGGATAATGCGATTCGTATGAATTTGCCTTGAGTGACCGAAGCAACGCGATAAATCGCTCCGGGATCAATGGGCGTATACCATATCGCAGAACATCGCGCGTCCCAGAGCCCAAAGAGTCCTTCTCGGCCCGCAGCTTGGAGAAAAGCGACAGGAGTCGGCCTTGTCGAATGAGGTCTGCGTAATCGTATCGACTTCCGGCAAACCATTCATCGCCGCCTAGCCCTGTCAGCACAACATTGACGCCCTCTTTGCCAAGAATCTCGCGAAACTGATGAGCCATCGCCCCATTTGGATAGTCAGGAATATCCCAATACCGTTTCACCTGGTTTCGATGCCATTCATAGTCATAAGGTGTCGGCCTCCAAGCCCGATGTTTCTTTATACCGCAGCGGTCGATAACGGCGCGGATGTAGTCGCTTTCGTCACACTCTAGGCCAGGGAATATCAGGGATTGTGTGCTAAAATCACTGCGTGGAATGTTTCCCTCGTGTTGGAGCTGCGAGATCATGGCAACGACTGATGAAGAGTCAATACCACCACTTAATTCAGAAGCAACTCCTCCAACAGTGCGTAAACGGGCATTCACAGCCTCTCGAAACAGCGTCAAAAAATGCTCCGTGTATTCGTCATCTGTCCGATAGCGGATGGGCTTCAGGCCAGTGACTTCCCAATACCGGGTAATCCTCAGACCGGTGCGGGTGACAATGAGATAGCAGCCTGGAGGCAAGCGATAAATATCTACATAAAGCGTCTCGTCAACTGTTCGAAGTGTGTCGGCGAGATACTCTGCAACGACCTTTTCGTTTGGTCTCACTTGAATCGGCGCATGTTCGATCACCGGTCGAATTTCAGAAGCAAAACGAAAAGTACCCTTGCCAAAATAATAAAAAAATGGCTTGATGCCGAGCACATCCCGGGCGCAGAATATTTGCTGATTTCGGCCATCCCAAAGCGCCAATGCGAAATCGCCTACGATATGCTGCAAACAACCGATTCCCCACCGCTTATAGCATTCCATTACCAACTCCGCATCGGAAAGGTCATTCAGGGGCGGGCTATTAATTTCAAGCGCGGCTGATAACTCTGTCCTGTTATCTATTCGCCCAGCAAACGTCAAGGAAAACATGCCTGTTCGATCGACAACCGGCTGCTTATCTCCACAAGACTCAGGCGTCGTTACCATCAAGGCATGACCCAGCCCCACCGGACCTTTGATCCATATCCCAGACCCGTCCGGTCCCCGGCGTTTCAGAGTGGCCAGCATGGGAGACAGGTCTTGCTCTTGAACCGGACGACCGTCGAAATTGACGATGCCAAAGATGCCGCTCATAACCGCTCTAAAGGGGACAAGCCCCCATCGAAAGCCGCAAACCGCCCAATCGACCCGGGACTGTCATTGATCACCGCCCCCTCGTATTCCACCCACGCATGGGCCGAGAACTCGCCCGAGTCATTACTGACACCGATGCGCAGATCGCAGGCGATCCCCCGGCACCGCAGCAACCACCAGAGCGCCAGGGAGCGCGTGAGGCAGGCGGTGCGGATGGGGCTATTATTGGCCGCTGCGTTGACCAAGTGCCCGAGGTTTCTGAGCTCTTCGATGCCTGGATGCTCGTCCCCTGCCTGCGTCGACGGCAGAGCGTGTGGCTTTGGCGCCGTTCGGTGCAGAAAGGCGTGGACCCGCCGAAAACCCCAGATTCGCAGCGCCGGAATGATCAGCGACTGCACGATGAAGGCGGCGAACAGAAAGCGTTTTTCCCGGCCAGACAGAGCCCGGCATTCATTCCATCGTCGCATCGAGCTTGATCAACCCTTGCTCCGCCAAGCGATCGATCAGACCGATCAGATCAGCGCGCAGCTGCTCCGGCGTAACATCGTACTCCTTCAGCAGGGCCTCATAGGCCGTTTGGATCGAGTCCGATTCGGTCAGCAGCGTCCACATGCGAGCGCCTACCTCGTCCAGACCTAAATAGG
>Ga0209633_10003942_pt1 | contig 13551 bp, 8 predicted proteins | sample Cruoilmetagenom1_FD_187290 | JGI IMG/M metagenome (GOLD analysis project Ga0209633, IMG submission 187290) | Oil polluted marine microbial communities from Coal Oil Point, Santa Barbara, California, USA - Sample 1 (SPAdes) (version 2) | ecosystem: Environmental > Aquatic > Marine > Oil seeps ... | reverse complement strand
TCTATATAATAAGCCATTTCAGCGAGGCATCCTGTAAATAATTGTTCTACTTTCATGTTTATATATTTTATATTATTAATTCTTATAGTCTTTCAAAGTTAGTTAAAATTACAATTTTTTATGTAACCGATGTTACATTTTGTTGGTTTTTAACGTTTTATTAATTGGTCTGCTTGATATATTTTTGATATTTCTTTTCTTTTGGGTCATTAATACACATCGCTTCATAACAATCAATAGCTTCTTGAATACTCATAAAAAAATGATCATCTCCAACTTTTTTCATAAAGCCTGATTTATTCATAATGTCTCGTACCGGCCCTTTCAAACCCGTAAAAGCTACTTCAATATTTTTCTCTCTAAAATAATCCAAAACTTCATTTAAGGCATAAACTGCACTGCTATCTAAATTATTAAGACTCTCACCATCGATAATAACCAATTTTAACTGATCTCCTTTAAAAGTTGCAAATTCTTGAATTTTATCTTTAAAATAAGTGGTATTGGCGAAGTGAAGTTGTGCATCAAATCTTATAATTAGAATTCGGTCATCTATTTTTACATCTTTAAATCGTTTGCGATTGCGATAAAAGTGGGTTCCAGGAACTTTTCCTAATATAGCAATGTGGGGTTTTGCACTTTTATAAATAAGCATTCCGAGTGATAAAACAATTCCTGTTAATATACCTTCCTTTATCCCTATTACTGCTGTAATTAACAGAGTAACATTTAGAATAATTAGATCTCTTTTGGAATATCTCAATAGTTGTTTTGGCACCGAAAAGTCTAATAGTCCAAAGACAGCTACCATAATTATAGCTGCTAAAACAGCTTTGGGCAAATAATAAAAAACTGGGGTAAGAAACAATAAAGTTAAAGCAACTACAAATGATGAAATTATAGCAGCCAACTGCGTTTTTGCTCCGGACTGATCATTTACAGCGGTTCTCGAGAACCCTCCGGTTGCAGGGTAAGTTTGAAAAAAAGAGCCAATAATATTTCCCATACCTATGGCTATTAATTCTTTGTTGGGAATTACTTTGTACTCAGTATGTTTTATTTCAATGGCTTTGGCTACAGAGATGGCTTCTAAAAATGCAATAAATGACAAGGTAAATGCAATTGGTAATAGATCTGTCAATATCTTTTTATCAAAATGTGGAATTCTAAAACTAGGTAATCCTTCGGGAATTTCACCCACAATTTTTACGCCCAATTGATCTAAATGAAAAAGTTTAACTACAACAATTCCAAGAATAACCACAATTAAAGCTGCCGGAATTCTTTTAAAGTATTTTTTAATTAGAATTAATAATATTATGGAACCGGCTCCAATGGCAAACGTGATCCAATTTATTTCTCTAACATGTTGAAATGCCTCTACAATTAGATTTTGTAATTTATTATTTCGATGTATATCTATTCCCAATAAATGTTTTAATTGATTTAAGCCTATAATCAACGAAGCAGCCGAAGTAAATCCACTTATGACCGGCTTTGATAAAAAATTCACTAAGAATCCTAATTTAAATATTCCAAATAAGACTTGTAATACCCCCATCATCAACGCTAATAAAATGGCAAATTCAATAAAATGATCTGTACCAATTTGAGCTAATGCAGCAACCCCAGAGGCAACAATTAAAGAATCCATGGCTACAGGCCCAACAGCTAATTGACGTGAAGTACCGAAAATAGCATAGACTAGTTGAGGTATCATTGCTGTGTACAGTCCATAGATAGGAGGCAAACCCGCGATCATTGCATATGCTATACCTTGCGGTATTAACATAATACCAACGGTTAACCCAGCACTAACATCACCTTTTAACCATTCCTTTTTATAATTAAACAACCATTCTAAAATGGGAAAAATATTTTTTAAAGTCATTAATAAGTTTTGATTTTTATAATTGTGCAAAAATAATTAATTAGTATTGTAGCAATGGTAACATAAAGTACACTATTAGTATTATTTATCAGTTTTACATTCGTTAAAAACCCTAGCGGTACAAGTGGCACAAATATTTTTGTCTAATTTTTTATATATACTGGCTATAGCACTGTTTTTATCAATAAAGAAATTAGAATACCCCATTTTTTTTATAAAACCTCCTTTTTTTAGTACGTCTTGACTGACAACTTTCATGCCAACAAAGTAAATTCCACCTTCTCGATTTTGCCACTTTGATACCTCATGCATTATCCATTCTGCACCAGCTAAATCTATAAAATTGATGCCATTAGCCATAATTAATAAATGTTTTATATCTTTTTTTTCATAAAGTTGCATAAAATAATCAGAAATTGATTCAATAGCTCCAAAATAAATAGATCCATCTATACGAATTACTTTTAATTGAGGACATTCTAAAACCTCCTCGTCTCTGATAATATTTATAAATCTATGGTTGGCATTTATTCCTAATTCAGCAATATTTGGTTTTGATGTTCTCTCTAAATAAAAGAATAGGGATAAAAAAATTCCTATTATAAGTGCCTGTTCTAAATCTAAAAATAGAGTTCCTAAAAATGTTGCTCCAAAGACAATCAACTCCCTTTTACTACTCTTTAGAACTTGTTTAATATGTTTAAAATCAATCAAATTATAACCTACCAATAAAATTATACCCCCCATAGCCGGTTTCGGTAAGAAAGCAGCATATTTTGCAAATAGCAAGACTACAATCATTAAGCCTACTGCAGAAATGATAGCAGACATAGGTGTTTTGGCTCCTGATTGATAATTAATACTCGAACGAGTGAAAGATCCTGAACTCGTATAACAGGAGAAAAAACTTGAAATAGTATTAGATATCCCTTGAGAAATAAACTCTTGATTGGTATTTAATTTTTGATGAGTATGTAGTGCAATAGAACGAGAAATTGCAGCAGCTTCCACTAATCCTAGAGTTGCCAAAATTAACGCTCCACTAGTAAGCATTTTCATGTTTTCAAAATCAAAAGCAGGCATTTTAAAAGGTGGTAGATTAGAAGGAATTGTACCTACAGTTTCTATACCACTCGTATATTTAACAGTTAACCAAAATGCTATAAAACTTCCTAAAACCATGGCAACCAACATATAAAGTCTTGATATTTTCTTAACCATTCTAATACCTAAAGCAATTGCCAATGTTACCATGGCTACACCAAAAGCATACCAGTTGGTTTCAGAAATATGTGAGCTTATATACTCTATAATTTGATAAAAAGAACTGCCCTGCGGAACTTTAATACCAAAAATATGCTTTAATTGTTTAAAGGCAATCAGTACTCCTGCTCCTGCTGAAAATCCAATAATTACTGAATTGGAAACAAAATTCACCAATTTGCCCATTCTTGCAATTCCCATAAATAATTTGATTACACCCGCCATAAACGATAATAATATGGCCAATGAAACAAAAGCTTCAATATCCGTTTCCGGATGTATATATTTACTAATGATAGCATATAAAACAATAGAACTTGTAGTAGTGGGTCCAGATACTAAATGGTATGATGAACCAAAAATAGCGGCAATAACAGGTGTTAACATAGCCGTATAAAATCCGTAAATAGGTGGCATTCCCGCAATCATTGCAAAAGCCACTGCTTGAGGAATTACAATAATTGTTCCTGTAATACCAGCTATCAAATCATCTTTCCAATATTTTTTAGCTAGGGGTAACCAAGTAAGAAAAGGTAAGGTTTTTTGAAGCATTTGCAAATTTAGTTATTTTTATTCACGTAGTCAGTGCTTCACTTTAAGTGAAACCCTGACTGTATTATACCAATTTAACCATAAAATAAGTCATAATTAAATTGGTATTATTCATTATTTAATTCTGTACTCACTAATCGGATTTCATTATAAGTAAACTTATTGTCAATTTTTTCTTTCAATTCAAAAAAACTATCAAAAGATGTAGTTTTCATAATTTTTTTAAGCTCTTTGTACTTTTTCACTGGCATTAAATCGGTTATTTTAATTTCTCCAGTAGGAATAAAATGCGTTAAATGACCTTCTATTGTAGTTTTTACCAACCCTCTCTCTTTTGCAATTTCTTCAATTGTTTTTCCACTTTGAAACAAGTCTAAAGAAGTTTTCTTTGTATCTACTTTTTTTACTTTATAAATCTGTTCTTCTATTTCTTCGTACCGAACCTCGGTTGATGTTAAGCCTTTAGCTGTAGTATATTTTTGAATAACTTTTAAAATTTCTTCACCATGTTTTTTAACTCTTACTTTACCCATGCCATTGATAGTTCGCAATTGCTGTGCTGTACTTGGTAAATATTCACACATTTCATACAATGATTTTTGAGTGAAAATTTGAAAATGACTAAGGTTTTCTGAATGAGCAATAGTATGACGTAATTCTCTTAATTCTTCAAATAATTCAGGATGGTTTGTTGACCTAATTACTTCTCTTTTTTTACTGAGAATTCGAGAAGGTTTTTCCAATTTCTGTAAAACTGCCTTTGCACGCAAACCTAAATAATGATTGGTAGAAAAATTTTCAGTTAATCCTCCTAAACAAAACAACTTTATAGACAATAAATCTTCTATCTGATCTAATTGTCTATCTATATCTTTTTTTACTTGTTTATTATCTGTTGAAAAATTGAGTAATTCAAATGGTTTTTTGATTTTTTCATTGGTAAAATCCGCAAAGTAAGTAATTGCTTTATTGATTCTTTCTTGTAATTTTTCGTCTTCTTCTACATTCTCCGTTGTAGCACTTAATTCATCTAATTGATTTTTAAAAGCATTACTAACTTTTAACAAAGGCATTACCCCTTGATCTTTAATACTTGTAGTTACATCAAAAATAGTCCCTTCAATACCTGTTTTGTTGGTATAATAAATATCAATAATTCGTTTTAACGGATAAATAAACTCATAATAATTGAATAAATCGCTAATTAAATTTAACTGGTATTTTTTTTTCGATACATTTAAAATAGCATCATCGGGTTGATTATTTTCAACATCTTTGGTAAACCAATCTACTTTTGCATCATTAATAATACTATACTCTTTAATTTGTGTTTTTAATACAATTCCCTCTAAAGATTTACACCTACTTAAAGCAACATAAGTTTGCCCGTGAGCAAAAGATGCCTCCGCGTCAATAATAGCTTTTTCAAAGGTTAATCCTTGACTTTTATGAATGGTTATTGCCCATGCTAAACGCAACGGAATCTGAGAAAATGATCCTGAAATGGCGTCTTTTATCTCTTTGGTTTCTTCATCAATTGTGTAAGATATGTTTTCCCATACTTCTGGTGTTACTTCAATTTTTTTATCATCATCTGGACATTGTACTGTAATAGTATCTCTATCAAGAGATATAATCTTTCCTATTTTACCATTGTAATATCTTTTCTCTAAAGAGCTGTCATTTTTAATAAACATAACTTGTGCTCCTTTCTTTAACTCTAAATTTTCATGTGTTGGATATGCATATTCGTTAAACTTTCCTTCAATCTTGGCTGTAAAAAAATAGCTTTTGTTCTTTAGCTTGTTTAATTCTAATTTGTTAATTGTATTTGCCCTATTATTATGGGTTGTTAAGGTAATATAACCTGCATCTTTAGGCGGAACGAATTCAGGCAGGTATCTATCATTTAGAATTTTAGCCATTTCTGGACTCAACTTGTCATTTCTAACTTCATTAAGAATTGCAATGAATTGCTCGTCTTGTTGCCTGTAAATATGTTTCAATTCAATGGAAATTGCATCACTCTTTTGAAATGCATGAGAGCTAAAAAAGAAAGCATTGTTATAATGTGGTTTTAGTAATTCCCATTCATAAGGTTTTACAACAGGCGAGAGTTGTTGTAAATCTCCAATCATCAATACCTGTACCCCTCCAAACACTTTATCTCTACTTTTATAGCGTCTCAATACTTGATCTATGCCGTCTAATAAATCTGCACGCACCATACTAATTTCGTCAATAATTAATAAGTCTAATGATCTAATTATATTAATTTTGGTTTTATTGAATTTATACTTAGACTTCTTTTCAACTCTAGGAATAATCGGACCAAAAGGCATTTGAAAAAAGGAATGAATGGTGACACCTTTGGCATTAATTGCAGCAACACCTGTTGGTGCAACGACAACCAATCGTTTTAATGATTCTTTTTTTATATGATGTAAAAGTGTAGTTTTTCCTGTCCCTGCCTTTCCTGTCAAAAAAATAGTTCTATCTGTTTTTTCGACGAAGTTTAGGGCTAATTCTAATTCTGGGTTTTTTGTAGTTTTAAGGTTACTCACACCTTGACTCAAAGTCACGGTACGAGTATTTTGAGTTTTGGTGTGAGTGTTTTTATAGTTAACATATTCTAACGCAACTGTTTTATTAGTTAATAAATTATTTCTTAAACCTGCATAATCTTTAGCTGATGAAAATTCATAATCTACTTCATTACTAACTATTTTAGCATTCACAGGGTTTTGATGGATATAATCAAAACATATTTGTGGATATTGTTTTTCAGGAATAAGAGTAGTCAAACCTTCACTTAAAGTGAAAGTTTGACTTAAATTAGGACAGTTAATACAATCTGATTTGGTTTCTTTTCTAAACAAAGAACCATTAAAATTCTGTTGTTTGTTGATTGCTCTGGTATATGAACGTAGCATAATGCCTATAGAGTCATTGAAAGAACGAGTAGTAGTGAGGGTTTCACTTTGAGTGAAACCCTCACTATTTTTAATTAGTAATTCTTCTTCTCTAACCAAAACCATTAAATGGAAATGATTAGGCATTAAACACCAAGCCAAAATATCAGTGTAAGGAAGTATATAAGTTTCAATCTTTTTTAAGAAAAATAGGTAATTTTCTCTTTTAAAGAAAATTTTTCTTTGGTTATTACCTTGATTATAGATATGGTATAAATACCCTTTTTCTATCTGCATTTTGAGTGGTTTTATTGACCTATTTTCCAAACTCCCTTTTCTAAAAACGCTTCAATCGTTTGCCGTTTTGCTTTATTAATTAAATTGGAATGTGAAATTTTCTTTTCTTTAGAATGTTCATTTAATGTAACAATCTTTTTCCCTTCTAAATAGACAAGCCTTTTATGATAACTGTTCGTTAATGCCTTACCTACAATTTCTTCCATAATTAATGTTTTTCCTCTTAAATTAAATTCATTAAAAGCATCGTAATATTGTCGTCTGTCGATAAACTTAATGTTTATAGGAACATAATTTTCTCTTATTAAACAATAATTATTTATTATCCTGCCAATTCTTCCATTACCATCTACAAATGGGTGAATATTTTCGAAAGTTAAATGTAATTTAGCTATCCGTTTAATCATATTATCTTCATTACTAATTTGATAATTGATTAACATTTTTTCTAATTCTTCTTCTATGTTTTTTGGATCAAAAGCAATATGATTTCCTACTTTAACCCATTCATCTAAATTTCTAAACCTGCCTGCAATTTCATCTCTAATATTTGATAATAACATTTTATGAAGCAATAAAATCATTTCAAAATCTAAGGCTTTGTCTTTTGCTTTTGTCTCAATATAAGATACAACTCTTGCTAAATTTTTAGTTTCAAACAGTTCTCTTTCAGAGATAAAACGATCTAAATCTATTTGTAATAATATTTTTTCGGTATCTTCTAGTGAAAGGGTACTGTTTTCAATGGCATTAGAATTATAAACTTGTTCAGAAACTTCTGTCTCACTAATAAGTTTAAGTAATGCTTCTTTGTTTTTTGAAACCTTATAATATCGTTCTCTTAATAATTGTATTCTTTTATATACCTGAATAATATTTGCCATATCACAAATATAATTTTATTTTCACGATTATAGTCTTATAATCATAAAAACTACAGCGTATTGTAGACTTTTTCACTAATATATTGTAGTTTTTCACTATTATTAAAAAAAATCAGGGTTTCACTTTAAGTGAAACCCTGACTAAATTTTAGGTTTAAAACACTCACACCGTGACTTTAAGTCACGGTGTGAGTTCCTCTTATTCTTTAATATAATAACAACCACCTTCTGTTTTATCTGGTGTAAATGCACGTTTAAACCAAAGTGGCCTTCTTTCACCATTAGGTCCTGGAGCAGGTCTTGTCATAGCCAGCCATTCTTTATAAATTTCATGTGACTTATTAGTATCTACAAAAATATCACCATAATTTTCTCCTGGTAATGGTTTTTCAATTCTAACTCTTTGATGCCAAGTGTGCATACCACTAATTGGATCAGGATGAACCGCATGTGTAATATTTTGATGTACACCACCATCTTTCCAGAAAATTCGTTTAGAGTCTTTATCGCTCGATTCAAATGGTTTCACACCTGCAATGGTATTCATTTTCCAACCACCATTACCATCACCCTCAATATTAACTGTATTTGTTGCCCAACGATTTCCTATTTTGTCTTGTGGTCTTCTCCAGCGGCCAATATGATGTGAACAAGCCACAACCCCAGGTTTCATAGATTGGGTTACCCAAACCTTATCGATAAAATAACCAATATCCGTATTCATTTTAACCAAATCTCCTGTTTTGAATCCCCATTTAGCCGCATCATCTGGATGCATCCAAATCGGATTTCTATTAGATATCTCTACCAACCATTTTGCATTACCCGAACGTGAATGTATTAAAGTGGGTAATCTAAAAGTGGGTACCAATACATATTCTCCCTTTGATTTATCTAACACATCATTGTGAATATGCGATTTTATATAAGCCGGTGTAGCATATTCGGGCCATTTCCAATCGACCATAGTTTGTGAATAAAATTCATTTTTACGCGATGGTGTTGGAAAACCTACTACTGCTTGCCCATCTATCATCACGCCAATGTCTTTTCCTCCTTTACGGATAACTCCATTTACCGGATCAATATCAGCACCTTTTAATTTCTCTTCAGAAACGGGTCGTTCATTCATTTTATATGATTCCCCTTTTTCAATTTCATAAGCACCATATTTTTTCATATATTCCAATGCAGCAAATTGACCGGTAAACCCATCTTTAGCCGCGACTTCATTTAATCCGTCAATGCGTTCAAAAATATATTGGTAATATTCATCTATTGTAATTTTTTCTCCAGGTCTGTAAGGAGATTCAAATGTTTTTCTAATTCCCATACTTCCATCAGGATCTATACGCCAAGACAATTCAATCCAAAACTCATCTTCTTCCCATACCTCACCTGGATTTGCTTCATAAGTAAACTCTACAGGATTACCATTTCTACGAGCTGCTTCTCGCAACACGGGTTGACGGAAAGCGACCCAAGTACCACCATGAGTAGCATAAGAATTGATATCATGACGTTCAGATGCTAATCCCATTGGCAATACAAAATCAGCATGAAAAGCAGTTTCATTCCAGGTTGGTGTTAATGCAGTATGGAGACCAAACTTAGATTCATCCATAAACATTTCCATCCAAGTAAATCCGTCAGGGTAAGTCCAAACCGGATTAAACACTCTGGAGAAATATACATCCATTTTACCTCTGCCTTCTTTTAAGAAATGTGGTAATAACTGACTCATTTCAAAGAATGCTAATGGATATTCTTTAGGGAAGTGTAATTCGTTCCAAACTTTTTGAGGTTTTGGTGGATTTGGCTGTGTTGGAGAAAATTTATTCCATGAATTTGGAGATGTTCCTCCTTTTGCCCCAACAGCCCCGGTTAATACTGTTAAGAAATGTAAACATCTGGCAACTGCCCAACCACCAAGATTAGAAGCACCGGCTGCACGCCAGTTATGCGATGCAAAACGTTCTCCTGCCTCACCAATTTTATGTGCAATCTCAACAATCATTTCTTTTTTAACACCCGATTCTTTCTCTGCATATTCAGGTGTAAATTCCTTATACTCCTCAATCATTGCAACAATGTAATTCTCAAATGTTACTGCCTTATCACTATGACGAGCCATAAGATATTCTTGCCAGTTTGTCCAGTTTTCTAAATATTCTCTATTGTATAAACCTTCTTCTAAAATAATAAGCGCCATAGCCAATAAAACGGCTGCTTCTGTGCCCGGATAAGATGGCATCCAATAATCGGACATAGATGCGGTATTAGACAAACGCGGATCCATAGTTGCCAATTTAGCACCTTTCATTTTTCCCTCAATAATACGTTGTGCATGCGGATTAAAATAATGCCCTGACTCTAAATGAGCGGAAACCAATAAAATAAATTTTGCATTAGAATGATCTGGCGAAGGTCTATCATATCCATACCAAATATTATATCCAAAACGTGCCCCAGATGAACAGATATTTGTATGAGAATTATGACCATCAATGCCCCAGCCTTGTAAAACCCAATTCATGAATTTTTCATGCCCCGGACGCCCAACATGATAGGCAATTTCATTATGACGATCTTCTTGAATTGCTTTTCTAATTCTAGCGGCTATGGTATCTAAGGCTTCATCCCAAGAAATACGTTCCCAATCTCCATCTCCTCGTTTTCCTTTTCGTTTTAACGGAAATAAAATACGATCAGGATCTGTAATTTGATTAATGGTTGCTGGTCCTTTTGCACAATTTCTACCTCTTGAACCCGGATGATGTGGATTACCTTCTAACTTCACCACCTCTTGTGTTTCCTTATTTATAAATGCGGTTAAGCCACAAGCAGATTCACAATTAAAACAAGTTGTTGGTACAATTTGATACGTAGTTTTTTCTTTCTTAGGCCAAACTTTTGGATTATATTCTACCCAATTATCCCATTTTTCTGGTGGCGGAAAATTTTCATACATTGAGGCCACTTCTTCGTCAGAAAATTGACGCATATCGCCATCAAACTCTTGGTATTTTTCTTTATGTAAATTTGGAATGATTCCTAATTTTTCTGCAACTCCTTCAATGAAGGATGGTTTTTTGTAACCCATAATCTTTTATTTTTCTTTGAGTGTCTTTGTGATTTCTTTGTGTCCCTTTGTGGAATAGTTGTTACACTAAGATTCACAAAGTAAAAGAAGATTCACAAAGGATCTATTATGCTAATGGTATTCTTTGTGGTGCCTCAATCCATATTTTTTCTGTGGCATAAATTCCAATTAGAACTAATGCTGCAGATACCACTAACAATGTTGCACTTGGTGCCACTAATAATAGTACCAATGGTAAAACATTTCCGACAAGAACTACAACAAACCAAAACAGATTTTTATATTTTCCTTTTATAATCATTTCAACTACAGCATGAGCTGATGTTGAAGGATGTGTTATTGTTAATTCTGTAACCATAGTAAATAAGTTTACTATTAGTGCTACTATCAATGTCAATTTTAAAATTGACATCCAATTTTCTATTCCTGTAAATAAAGAAACCAAGACAAATATCGCTACTCCTGCCATAATACTATGCACTAACATATGTAATGGTAAAGTTGGACTTTGCCAGAAATCTCTTCCTTTTGCTTGTGCAAATAGGAAGGCTGTATAAATAGCTAACATTATGGAAAAGAAAGCAGTAATCCACAATAAAACACTTTCTCCTGCTTTTATTTTAAAGAAAGTCATAGCTCCCCATAGCGTAACTAACAAACCAAAAATAGTAATAATGTAACCCCCTTTTACCAACCACGATTTCCATTGTGGACGTAACAATACGTTTAAAAAACGGTCAGGCCTATCTAAATCCATCACCAAAAACAATCCGGTTAACGACAAGAATACCAATGAGATTCCTGCTGACCAAAGTTTGGTTGTATCTGAAACCTCATAACCTAATATTATTGCTAAAAACGGTATTAAAAATGCACCGGCGGCAATGGCTTTTGTCATTACATAAGCCGACACTTCCCAACCCCAAAGAATACCTTTGTCTGGTGTATCATAAACCCTTCGTGCTTTTCCGTTAAGCACATCGATATAATTTGGGTTTTCATTTTCATTTTTATGATAAGCAGATTGCATATCATTGTCAAGCGTCATTTGTAACAGATTTACATCATCATTAGAATTAACCATTTTTTCAGCTGCTTTAGCAAAATGACCAACACCTCTTGCTTGAGAATTCCATAAAAAGTCTCCGGACTTATCTGTTGCTTCAGGATTTAAAGAAGAATAATCACCATCAATATAATACAGATTAGGATTAGTCCCTTTTTCCGGTTTACGTACAGTTACTTGTTCTCGGGCTAATAATTGAGAAATCTCAGTAAGTGGATTTTCCATATCACCGGCAATAATTGCATGTTCTGGACAAACGGTAACACAAGCAGGTTCACGACCAACTTCTATTCTGTGAGCACAATAATTACACTTTGCAGCTGTATTATTATCAGGATCAATATATAAGGCATCATAAGGACATGCTTGCATACAAGACTTACAACCAATGCACCGGTTGTTATCAAAATCTACAATGCCATCTTCACGTGTATACAATGCTTCTACCGGACAAATCTCAACGCAAGGAGCATCTGTACAATGATTACATCGCATTACTGAAAAAATTCTACGTGTATTTGGAAATTCTCCCTTTTCTACCTGCTTAACATAAGTTCTGTTAACTCCAACTGCTACATCATGTTCACTTTTACAGGCAGTTGTACAAGCGTGACAACCAATACATTTTCGATTGTCAATAATAAATCCGTACTTCATTTATTTTGGTTTGTTTTTGTCTCTTGACTTAAAGTATGAGCTAGATGTTCAAAGTTAATCAAAATACTTATCCAATTTGTAACTTTTGTTACTTAATTAGGTGAAAAAGTCTATTTATCACTAAAACTTTTTACATTTGTATCTATGAAAATTTCTGTTTTACTTTTTGGAATTTTAAAAGATATTATTGGAGAAAATACTGTATCGATAGAGGTAGTATCTCCGTCTAATATAAAAGATGTTAAACTACAATTTCTAAAAAAGTATCCTAAATTAATTGCGTATCAAAACTTTTCAGTAGCTGTTAATGAGGCATATGAAAATGATAGTTATAATATAAAAGAAAATGATGTTCTAGCATTGATCCCTCCAGTAAGTGGGGGATAATTCCATCCCAAACTAAAGCTTCGCTAGGTAATCACTATTAAAGCAGTGCTTTAATTTTGTTAATCCAAAAGGAAGGGAACTTAAGATGTGAAAAGTTTAGCTTTAAGTAATAAAATTTACATTTCGGGAAAATTGAATGAAGCTAAATACCTGATAGGCAATAAGTCTACCGTAAATATTTTTTATCAATATAAAAAGTGCCAAAAGGAATCACAGAAGCAGCTAGTATCATCCAAAAAGTTTTGGAATTCCAATTCAAGTCAGATTTTAATAAAAATGCCAATATTACATAAGCTACAAATAGTAAACCGTGGGGCATACCTAACATTTTTACATAAGATTCGTCATTGCCCAAATACTTAATAGGTACTGCAATAAACAATAATATAATATAGGATAAACCTTCTAAAATAGATACTACTCTAAATGAATTTTTCATTTTTTGTTATATTTTAAGTCTGCAAAAGTACATTTAGATTTCCTAACTTTGTAATCTTAGTTTTAAAAATGATAGAAAACACCTCAATATTAATTACAAG
>Ga0209633_10003941_pt1 | contig 13551 bp, 12 predicted proteins | sample Cruoilmetagenom1_FD_187290 | JGI IMG/M metagenome (GOLD analysis project Ga0209633, IMG submission 187290) | Oil polluted marine microbial communities from Coal Oil Point, Santa Barbara, California, USA - Sample 1 (SPAdes) (version 2) | ecosystem: Environmental > Aquatic > Marine > Oil seeps ... | reverse complement strand
CTCCGTTTTGAAAATCAAAAAAGACGCAAAATAAAAAAGCAAGCTTTATATTTTGCTTGCTTTTTTGATTTATTCGTGACCCCGGAGGGATTCAAACCTTATGATGGAACACCTTTATTTATAGGGGCCGTGCTAAATTCTATGTTTTATGTTGACGATTTGTGAACCTACTTTAATACCCAATAGTATGGTTTGTTATTTCGTCTTGAACAAATATAGGGATTATAATTTAGTAATAATTATGCCATAATTTTCCAGCACAACGATTTATTTAATTTTGTATTCCTATAATTTGTTAATCAGAGGGTCCTTGGATCGACGAGCCCCATCGGTGGAGCAGCATTAACAAAGGCTTTGAAGATATTTAACTTTCGAAGCCTTTTTGTCTTTGCATGCAATTTGACGCAAAAATCATCCAAATAAATTTTAAATTCGTTTACCGCAAGTTAATGTTTATCAGAGACTTAATCAAGAAAAAAGATATCCAGATATGGGAAATATTATTTATTGGAAGATGTTATGAAATCAGTATGATCACTAAAAAACTCTCTGCCTTCAATTTTCATTTGTTTTGATTCGTTTAGTAAAGCTTCGAATAAATCAAGGTCCATTTTATTGTTTTTCCTTTTTGCATCCTTAATCGCATCGTTAACCATATTGATAGCAATATCTATATGTTCCTTATACTTTTCTGAATTTGCAGGTTCATAAATGGCAATTTTCGCGGCCATTCTTTGATTATATCTAGCCAATGTGTCCAAGTATCTTTCATGATTTAAAATGGTTCCAGTAACACCACTTAAATCCCTAATATACTTAGTTAACTTTCCTGGAAAATCTTTCAGAGGCATATTGAGAGTTTCGATGTAAACAAATAAATTAATCGCGTAATATATTCTTCTTTCTCTTACACTTATCATTTCATCATCATTCTTAGATAATTGTATCTCTTTAATCTTTTTATGAGTTCTGATGGCAAGGTCTCGACATTTCAAATAATACTTTCTTCTTAAATCGTTATTAGATTTTACAAGGGAATCTGTAACTTGAATTATCTCTGGAATGCTAATTTTAAAACTAACTGATTCCCATAATTTACTATAAACAAACGATTCGCCAAGCCATGCCTTATAATTCTTATCATTATATTTAGAACCAATACAGTCAAGTATTTCCTCTATTCTTTGATAATCTATACGTCTACCATTGTTCTTTCTCAAAATAGCCATAACATGTAATAGTGCCAAGTTATAATTGGGATAAAAACTATTTAAATTATCTGTTGATTTTATGTTCTGTTTAAAAGTATTAAATATGGCCTCACAAAATTCGTCTAACAAATCATATTCATTCTCGATCCAAAGAATTGACAATGTAACACAAAGCTGTTCTAGCTTTTCCCTATTCGATGGAATTCTATCAACTCTTAAAACTTCATAATTCAGAACGTGTTGAAGATTTACTAACATTTTAATCTTTAATTCTGCATTCTCCTGAGAATCCATATTAATGCTTGAGCGATATAGCTTATCCAAAAATAATTTTATAGATTCTATACTTTCTTGAGGATAAGAAAACCTCGTAAAAAACTCCTGCTCCAAATCATATTCTAATTCTTTTTCGTCATTATATTTTTTAATCAATGATTCTGCAAAATTTCTATGAAATACGGTCTTTATATATTTTAATCCCAAATTCTGCCTCTGAACATTTAATTCTACTTTCTTATATATTTCTTGGAACTCAAGTTCTATATATTTAAATGATGTAGTGTCAAAAAGGCTCCTTTTAAAATCATTTAAGACTTCCAAAGATTTTTTATAATCTTCCTCCCCATCTCCATCCCACCATTTCTTAAAAAAATCTAAATGTACAGCTCTTTCAGCTGAAGATTTAATTTCCTTCCCTTCAGGAGTAACTTTCTGTATAGCGTCTATGTTCTCAATTGACCCTTTAGTATTCCTATAAAACTCCAGTATTTGCCCAAAGAAATCAGAAAAAGTAAAACCTTCTGCTTCCTTTTTCGTTTTAAAATTATAAAGTGCATCTAATAGGAAAAAATTTTCTCTTTGTACGATCAAATGCTCTCCTGACTCTCCATAAAAAATAAATGGATATCCATGTTTTTCCAGCAAATCATTATCTTTACTTGCAATTTTAGCTGCATCATATAAGACTTCTCTTCCATAGAAGAGTGGTATTGTAATGTTATCTGGTTCTTCGTAAAACTTAACTAGCTTATTTTGCAATTGGCATAATGCTAATGCGTCCTGAAAATTATTATGATCTGTTCCAGGCTTAATCTCATTTAAAATTGAATATAATTTTTTGAACAATTTAGTCTCAGTAATTGCAGGTATATTAAAATCATCTGCAACATCAAAAGAAACTATATTTTTGTTCTTCAATAAATTCGCTCGTTTTTTAGGGTGTACATTGTCAATCAGATACATCAACTTAAATCTAATTTCTGCTTCTTCTTGAACCTTAGAAAATGGTAATAACTCATTAATTCTTGTTGATTCTATTTCTTCTTTCGAAGGATTAATCAAATTTAAGTTATATATAATGTCACCAATACTTGAAAATTTAAGTGATTTAGAAAGCCTTTCAGATCTAGGGTTGATTTTTTCTAAAAATTCGAACAAATGAGGATTAAGTAAATGGACCGTGCCCAAGTGGTTATAATAAATCAGAGCATGAACCATTATCATTTTTTTTTGAAACGATTTAAATTCAAATTCCTCTCCATCTTCATTATATAAATTGTTTACACCATATATTATAGATATTAAATCAGCAGCATCAATATAAATTTCTTTATTAAATTTATCAGTATTGTCCAATTCCAATTGAAAGTGATAAAGTTCACTGAACTGTTCTGGATTATCAATTACAAGAAACGTATTTGTTTTTTCTGCCATAATCAATTTTAATTCATTTGCTCGAAATACATATTTGTCAGTTTGTTCAAATTTTCACGATTCATAGACTCTTCTGATTGCTTCAATTTTTCTTTAGAAGGTAAAGATAATTCTTCAAAAAAATTTTCTCTTTGTTCTAAAATAGCTAGCTTTATTTCATTAATCTTTTTTAAATTAAAAACATCATCTATTAGTTTTCGAAGCCACATGACATTAATTAATTCAACCCAATTCACATAATAATTCACCTTATTAATTATTTCTATTTCAGTTGTATTATAAAAATCAAAGAAATTAAAAGTGACATCTCTCATGGCAACAAGATAAAGCTGTCTAATATGTATTTCGGGTAAACGTTGATATTCATCTTGTATTTGTTGAAAATAATCGAGTGCTTTTTGAGGGTCAAATTTCGAATAAATGGTTATTAATATGACGGCTCTATGAGGTTTTTCTTTTATTTTAATTCTTTTTTCCCATACCATAATAAACCTATTATCCATCTTTTTCTGCTTTTCTAAATTTAATAACGTAAAAAGCAATTTTAGGTCAATCTCAGAAGGAATATCTTTCTCAATTGATTTTTCAAGTAAACCTTTTGAAATTCCTATACCGTTGGAATTGGTAATAGTCAAAAGCGTATTTAATATATTCCATTTATGATTTTCAACACAATCTTCAAAAATATTATCAATCACATTAGTACTAACTCTTTTAATATAAAAAGGGCTAGTAGCCAACCATTTTAATGACTGCTCTTTCGGCGATGAAAAACGATCACTGACCAGATATTCATAATTTATGAGGTCATCATAATTTTCCAAAATCAAATCTGAAATTAGGCTCTCAATCTGGGATAGATTGATAAATCTTTCGCATAAAGTATTCAGGCTTTCTCCTTTCTTTAAAAACTTTATATATGAACTCATATTGAATTAACTTAGCACAAATGAATAATCGGAAATCAGATCTAAATGAAAATTTTCATTCTTTGATACTGACTCAGGTTGGTCATAAATTGGATTCATATCAATAGCTTTAGTATATCCATAACTGTTGCTCTCATCTTTAATTGATTGCCAATAATAATAGGTAGTAGCATCTCCCCACCCAGGTCTAATCAATTTCATTTTGGTATTAGAAATATCAAATACAATCCCTATAAAACTGTCAGTCTTATTTCCCAAATTGAACCCTAGACCTAATTGTTTGAATATAATTTCTTGATTCTCTTTTGAATTTCTAAGCAAAGAAACTTCATCAGGATTTTCCTCATTCCAAGTTACCCACAAATTTTCTTCATCGTCACTCCTTATTTTTATTTTATCTTTCGGTCCAGTGTACTTAGAGTTATTCAATTCTCTAATTTCTTGGATATCTTTAACATTTTCTAGAAAATCTTCAGAACTCATATTATAATCTATTTCGCATCCATTAAACTCACTAGTTAATGAAGCATTCTCATAAATTATACTTGAAATAATTGATTCTAATTTCTGTATCGATAATACATATTTTGGATTAGGTATTCTTATTTCTCCTGCTTTCCTAAGCCAATCATTAGAACTGTTCATATGATACTGATCTTTTCTATCTATTGGGTAGCCATTTACTGATAAATAGTCCAAAATAGACTCAATAATTTCTCGCGGAGTGACAGCATCTGTAAATAAATTTCGAAGGCTTTGACGTTGCGGATTTAGTCGATCTACTTTTAATAATACATTTAAATGCAGTTTTTCTCTTTTATCTCTATCTAATTCTCTAAAACAATTTCTAATCTCCATGAGTTCCAATAAAATTACAAATAATATTGTAAATATTTTATATTACAAAAACTTTACTATAACTGTGCTGTTTACATTTAAAATCAAACTACCTCATAAGGCTCCAAAATGTTTGGCCTATTTTTTATAATCTTCCCAATTAAATTTTCTTTAATAACATTAGAGTCTTCGGTACACCTACTTGCATTAGGTATCTTATTGATTTCTATGTTATCTTATGCTGGGTCTAATCAGTTTACAAATTTCTGTTTATAACTTTCCCATTGATACCCCATCTGCACCCTTCTAAATGAATATATATTTTTACCATTTGTTCTCACGTTGATAATACCAGGCAAGAGTTTTTTAAATCGTTGTCTAGCTACCTTATTCGCTGACGAATGTATAAAATCTAAGCCCTCCATGGTAGTCTCCAAGTTATTTATATGGTTCTTAGCCTCAGGGTCCCCAGCATCAACAAACAACGCAGCTAACTCCGTTGAAAAAATTAAAGGTTCAATGCCTCTACCAGACTTACCCAACCCTCCAAGAAATATGGCCCTAGGATGCCCGTGGTCTGGAACCTCTCCAGACGAAATTACAGAAACCATTGGGTTGATTGCATTTAACAACTCCTGCGAAAATTCATGACTACCGTGATGTGGCGCTTTAAAAATATGCGCATTCACTTTTAATATATTACCAGGAATACTCATTATATGATCACTACCTTCAATGTTTAAATCTCCCGAAAAAAAAGTTCTAACGTGTTCATAGTCTATTCTAAAAATCAAAGAATGACCATTAATTGTATGTGATTTGTTCTTTAACCATTTTAATGACTGATCAGTTTGTAGAATGGGTCCTAAAATTTCTAATTTAATATCATTATCGCCAATATCAATGAAACTATCACTTGAATCAAGACGTTTATAATTTGCGCCAGATGCCTTCACAGCATCAATCCAATCTTGATAATCATCTTTTAAATCTTCATTATCTAGTTCATTAATCGTATTATGTAATGTTATTAGTCTTCCACTATTAACAGTTCCCAACACTTCATTATGTCCACTATTAAATAATGCGATACCGTTATGATAAATATTATTCACAGTTATTTGAGGATGTTCCAACAATGGAATTAATCCTTCCACATGATCACCATCAGCATGACTTAGAAAAAGATGATTTATTACTACTGTATTATTTGGTTGGTCCAATCTATATTTCCAAATAAGAAATCCCAGTGCCCTATCCCGTAAACCCCCATCTACAAGTATTTTAATATTATTTGGTGTTACTATATAGGCCGCATCACCTTGGTCGACGTCTAGAAAATAAAATTCTAATTCTCTTTTGGGGAATAATATAGTATTTGAAGATATTTTTCCATTTCTTCCACGGTATAATGCATCTCTTTGTTTAGAAGAAGTATTATCTTGCCCTTGATCTACTTCAAACTCGTCCCCATATATTGCTACATAGCTCGTATCTTTCTCACCATTATTGAAAAAGAATCTTTTAGTTTTATTACCTAAATATTTTTTCACCATAATCACTTTTATTTATTAATGACTAAAAATTTATTCTTTTGTCCAATCCGCATCTAACGAGATATAGTTGTTCTATTACTTTTCAGATGGTTTGACACCTTCTCTCATTTTAAATCGTAGTTTTAGTTTCTCGATTCTTTTTAGGTCTTCTTTAGACAGGTCTTGGTCAATTATTTTTATTATCTCTTTTTCTTGATTCGATGATTCGTCATTCTTTCCATTTGCCTCTATTTTTTTTGAATAAACCAAAGAAAGTTTAAAAAGTTTTGTTTCAAGATTTTCTTTTTTAGGGCTAGATAATTGATTGGTAATCCAGTCAAAAAAACCATCCTTTTCTTCGCTTAAAAAAAATAAAGGTTTTATATTCTCATGACCTCCAGAGAGTATATATTTTTTACCACTTATTTTGTCTATGTAATGTATGAAATATGCTTCTTTACAATCTGGCCAAGACGCAAAGCTTAAACCTTGTGAGTCTTTTTGTTTAGAAAAGGGTCTATAAAATACCTTGTCATCATACTCAAGATTATTATCTCCTCTTGTTAGATTTCTTACTGTCCTAATCATACCATCAAAACTTATTGTAACAGAATCAATCGCAGCATTCAATTCATTACAAGCGACATACTTGATCGTTCTTTGAGAAAACCCTAAACTATCAGCAGGATTAATGTTCTTTTTCTTATCTAAGAAGTTATTAAAACTTGTTACAACTTGTACTTTAAGGTTATTTGGAATTACTGTTGCAGTAAAAACTACATTATCTGAAACATCAAGTAAGTTTGATCCATGTTGAGATATTGTCACTTTATTTTTTGTAAACGAAACACCAGTTTTAAGTCTTTTAAGTTTTAGCTTAAGTGCCTCACTTATTGATTCCGTATTTGAATAGCTCGCTTCTCCACTTAGCCCGAAATTCTTTGATGATTTCCCCTCATTTGTTGACCCTTCACTATTGGTTGCCTTATTTGACGAGCCTGTTGCTATTGTTCCAATTAAATTACCGTCTTCATCATAAGCATTTATAGTGTCGCTCATTTGACTACCTTCTTCAAGACCCTCATTTGTCAAAGATGTTGCAGTATTTGTATTTGTTAATCCGAATTGACCGGTAACCTTGGAATTAAATGAAGCTGTTTGCGATCTAGATATATCAGCTACCGGTATTTCTTCAAATTCGTTCATCAATTTATCAATTGAAAGTATAGTGAACTTTGAGCCCGAAAAATCAAGAGTGGTATTAAGATATGCCACCCTTGTATTTGGATGTGCAAGTTCATTCATTTTAGAAGCATATTTACCGTACCTTTTAGTATTACCAAGTACGAACCTCATTTTTCGCTTGGCGTAATCTGTTTTCTGACGAGTAGGTTTAGTTTTCGGTTTTTCTGATAGCTCGGCTTTTATATATTTAATAAAGTCCTCCGGTTTTGGAGTTTTTTTACTTAGCTCCCTTAAAAAAGTATGTGGTACAGAATCTCTTAAATCGAAAAAAGTTTTAGCTTTTTGAGGTTTAGGTTTTTTAGGATTAGGTACTGGAATTAGTGCCACATTAACGTCTAAAAACCTTATGGAATCAATATTAATATCTTCCACTTCAAATTTACCTGCGTGTGCGTTGGTTAATTTAGGAGTCGCTCTACACCCTAAAAGCACTAAAATTACTGATAATATTAAACCTAGTTTTTTGAATTTTATTGACATGATATTTCTAAAAATTTACTATAGATTATTTGCTCACCATCACAATTACCCCAGACTTTACCTTTATATACTACACAAGTAGGTGGAGAAATAAACTCTCCTCCTCCGCAATTGTGCGCACCATTATTACAATAATTTATTATTTCGTCATCAAAGCGGTAACTCCTTCCTATAATTAAACCATCACCAGATGAAGAATCTGTATAAATATATCCTTGTTCACAACTTATATATTCTGTAATGTAAAATGCAACTTCATCCTCTTCTATAACTTCAGAAAGGCTCTTTCGTAGTTTAGTTTTTATATAATTTTTAGAATAATTATGATCTTTAAGAAGGACCTGATAGGATGCTTTGTCTAGTTTGATAATTCTACCATGAGCATTTTTATTTCTAGCAGATTTAATATTAAATTCGCCTAAATCAGCTTTATCATTCCATGATATTTCTGTTTGCATAAGTGTATTTTTATTTTTCAGGAAACCAATTATTTATAAGTTTAAGTATTGGGTGTTGTTTATCAACACTAGATTTGTTTGATTGTGATTTTATTCCATAACCAAATGTTCTAATAGGGTCATTTTCTATTGCAGATCTTAAATGATTGGCAACAATTTGTCCTCTTTCTTTTTGAATACTTAATTTCTCTGACAACTCGTTTTTTTGCTTTTCTATTGTAGCTTTTTCATTAATTGATTGTTGTTGTTGTTTTATCGCTTGATTCTTTTGGGTTTCTGCATTAACATAAGCTCTATCCGCACTTTGAACTGCTCTTCGATAAACCTCACGACCAAAAACAAACCCTGCCGCACCAAAAGTCAACACTTCAAAACCCGTAAACAGAAAAGTCATCCTAGCCCATTCAAGATCAGCCATACCTCTATTTATGGCCATATAGATTAAAAATCTCGCGTAGCCAATTAAAATAACTACGACCAATATAAAAATAGCCCACCACGCCCCTTTAGGTAAGTTACTACTAAAAGTTGAATCAATGGGTTTGGGAGTCTCAACTGGTGGTTTTGCTCCAGAATCAATTGGGGTTGGTGTTGGCATAATGTAAGGGCTGTGCTCGGTTACTAACGTTTTAAACGTGAAAGATAAAGACTCTTTAACATGAAAGTCAACAGGATTTTTCCCCTTTCTACAGGGGATTTTTCCCTTAAAATAAAAGGTGTTTTTCCCTCTTTAAGAAAAATTTATAAATTGTAATTTAGTTGGTTGATTTATTTGGATCATAGTATTAATATATTTACATCAAACATTTCAATTGAATATAGATTTTGCCTCTCTATAAATCTTGATAAAATTAGTTTGCAACTCAACTTCACTAAATTGTTTTTTTCTTATCGGCAATTGTTTCTGAATCCTAATTAACTTAAACCGAACCTTTATATCCTTCCCATCCGCAAAAGTTATAAACTCTCCTTCTTTCAAACGAAAAAAAACATCCGCTCGTATTTTAGAAACTTCCCGTTCTCCTGTGGTGATTCGGGTATCAAAATTCAGATTGTATCCTCTATTAACACTAATTGTTTCCTTTCTGATGATTTCAAAAAAGCGTTCGTAATATTTCGCAGTATCCGGATCGTTCACTTTTCCAAAAAACTGATAAGACAGATTACTTAATATGGCTTTGCTAGCCTTATCACCATACAGCATGTCATTCTGAATTTTATCTTGCATCACATAGATAGTAGCGATATCATAGCTTCTAAGTGTTGCTGGAATACGATGCATATTCAACAAACGTATTGTTGGAGCTTCTTCCATTAGTAGAAATGATGATTTACCGTTTCGAATACTCATTTGTTTTGTAATTGTGTGAATAATGGTCGCGATAATCGGTGAATATGCCGTTTCGTATTTAGGGTTATTGACAACTGAGATTACACCTAGCTTTTTTTGGCTATTGATATCGAGCGGGACTTCATCAGCGGATAGCGTCATAAAAATACTATGTGTTGTGATTTTCTTAAATGCATTTGCCAAGGTACTCTTTACTCCTGCCGTTTGTCGATCTGAATCCTTCCCTCCAATAAAGGCATCTGCCATGGCTGCAGCTGTCGTATTTGTTTTTAAAAATTGAATCAAGCTATTGGTTTCTAAAAACTGATAGACAGCTATCAAATGTGGTAAGGTGCAAAATTGAGGATAATCTGTTTTGAGTTTCCAAATAAGACCCCCTATCAGACCTTCTGCGGCATCATTGAAGAATTTGCTCGTACCACTTACCCCCGATTCCTTTTGCTCCAGAAGATTCTCAATTAAGACGCGTGACAGTTCATTCACACTTTCTTCATTCTCCATATAGCGCGGTGCTATGGGATTCACGCGGTGGTAGATGGTGTCAAAAGAAATGATATATATCGGAATCTCCATGGCTTTAAATAAAGGATAGGCCATCTCGGTGATTTCAAAATGCTTGTAATCGTGAATCACTCCACAGAACCCATGCTTGCTGAAATGCTGCAAAAAATTATAGACCACACTTTCCGTTTTGCCACTTCCTGCAGAACCAATGATAGAAACACCACGCTTCACGTTATCAATTTTGAACTTCCCTCCCTTCACTTTGAAATGCACCTGATATTTCTTTTCTGAATTTGGGGATGTTTCTTTATGGAAAAACAAATACAACACGATTGCCAAAAATAAAAGTGGTATTATGATGAAAAGGATAATATGTGGAACTGTCCAAGTCATATCCCGATGGAACTTGATTTTACCGCCACATCCAAGCCTCGCTTCAATTGCTTCAATACTTTTAAAGCTAATTGCACTTGATTGGTAGGTATGTTCATAATAGGCATTCCAGATTTGCCTAAGAGTTTAAAAGCGATGGCCTTTTCATTGGTAGGCAACGATAACAATCCTGAGAAATACAATTTCGGATTTTTTACAAAGGCTTTTCTTGCCTGATAGGTTTCTGCATAATTGCGTTTATAACCAAAAGTCTTGTCAAAGGTTTTCTCCCCATTTTCAAAAAAGGTATCACGGTCAAATCCACGCTTGACCTTTTTTCCATTCATGATGACTTCGGAAGCTTTGTATTTACTCCCAGGAGATAAGCTCACGGAATTCGAAGCATCCTTTCGGCTAACGATAATATGAATATGGGATTGATTGCCTGCCTTTTGCATTCCCTGCACAATGCGTTTCCCATTTAATTGATGTGGAGCTGTGCGCTCCAACTTGTTTATTTGCTGTTGTAGTTGCTTTTTATTTCCTGTACCCTCTCCCCGATCTAATTGCCAAATCTCTTTCTTTAATTGTAAGATCTGTGTAGCAAAAGGTTGGTTCTCTCGAACTTGTTTGTCCGTTCCCTTAAATTTGCGTTGATGTTCAATCTTCGCAAAATATTTAATATCATCGATGGTAATGGGTTTCCCATTAATTTCTCGATTGAAGGCATTGGCATAATTTTTCATCAGTTCACGTGTATATGTTTTTAGGTCTCTGCTACTGTTCTGTAATTTTTTGAGTTCATGACTACTTGGATTCACCGTAATCGAATAAAACTTCGGTTCTACTTTTTTTAATTTTGCAGTATTTCCATCAATGGCTGTAATCACTTCTTGCGTATCAATTTCATCTCCATATTGATTGAAGAAATGTTCCATATCCTCCTGTTCCAAACCTTGATTTTCCTTTTCCAAATAGGCAACGAAATCTCCTACACCTTGCGCATAATTTCCTCCTAATTTTTGTGCAGTGATGGTCATATACATCCTATTGTTTTTTATCTATACGTGTTGCGCCATCATCACTGAAATACTTCTTTTCCAAGACCAGGTTTTTCTTTGGTGTTTCGGTTTCTTCAAAGAGTGCCTGCAGCATGGCCGTAGTCGGTTTGGTTTGCGTTTTTTCTATATCTTTCATAATGGCAATCATCGCATTCATTCGCCGTTTGAGTCTATTCTCTACTGAGATCATATTCACCCCCAAGGTATCGTATGGTGAAAGACTATGACGCTCAAAGAAATTCATCATCTCCTCTAGATTTTCTGAATAACTACCCTCTAATTTGCTAGAAAACGTTTTGAATTTTTGAATCGTTTTCCGTTGAAAGCGTATCGATTTAAAATCATCTTTAGAGCTCATTGTCACAATTTTATAGCTCTTTTGTGAGGTAGTAGTTTGGAATTGTCACAATTTTTAGGCTTTCGTAAAAAGTTAAAATTCATAACTATTTAATTATCAATACATTAATTATCGTAACATCGCGCTAGCGTGTTACCCTCTTGCTATTCCTTTTCGCCCCTCCCGAATTCTCGGGATCGGGGCAAAAACGCCTACATCAAACTGCGTTCGATGCCTTAAAAAGATACGGATTCTAACGCCAATTACGAAATGTCATTTGTTGTGAAATGAGTTGATTTGTCTGCAAAATTTATGGATTTAAAAGTGAGTGAATTTAAAGATGTCAATTATATAAAAAAAGCCTCTGAAAAAATCAAAGGCTTTTGTTTTAGATATTAAATATGAAGTGATACGAATAAAGATGTCTAACGGCTTCTTCATCGAGAAGCATTTCATAGTTCAAGTGGAATTCTTGTGCATAGGATTTGAGTTCCTCGCCATAGGTTTTCTCCACTTCTTTTTTAGAATTTTGCAACAAGCGTTGTTGGGTTTCAGCATCGAGATTGTTATAATTTAAATAGACCATAACGTTTGAATTAATTCAACAATCCGTTATCCGAAAAACTAAAATAAGAACCATCGGGCGCCAACACTAAATGGTCCAATAATTTGATGTCCAAATACTCGGAAGCATTTTTAATCTTTTGGGTCAATTGTTTATCTGCTTCACTTGGTTTTAGCGTTCCACTCGGATGGTTATGTGCTAAGATAATCCCTACGGAAATACTTTTTAACACCACAGCAAATAACAACCGAATATCTACTAGTGTGCCTGTAATCCCTCCTGAAGATAGTTCATAAATTCCTTTGACCTTATTGGAATTATTGAGCAGTAGTATTTTAAAAGATTCGTATAAACCAATGGTGTCTTTGTTCCAATGGTCAAAGAGTAGTTTGGCTGCATCCTCAGAACTTTTGATTTTCTCTGATTGTAAAGTCGCTAACTTTTCTTGGTAGCTAACCTTAATTTCATTAACTTTATACTTCATTATTTTCGATTTATGTGAATGATGAAAAAAAGAGGGTAAGGCGTCAGAAACCACCCTCTTTTTCTTTTTGAATTATGCCGGAGTTCCTAAGAGTAGGATTTCAGAAAGGATGATTTCAGTAACATATCGTTTTTCCTTGTCTTTGGTTTCATACGAACGTGATACCAGTTTCCCGTCAATGGCAATTTCTTTGCCTTTATCAACATACTTCTCGACAATTTCCGCAGCTTTTCCCCAAGCCACTAGATTATGCCAATTCGTTTCTGTTTGTTTCTCCCCTTTATTGTTTTTAAAGGTTTCATTGGTCGCTAACGAAAACCGCGCCACTTTCTTTCCATTGTCCAAGTCGGTTACGATAGGTGCTGCACCCACATTTCCGATTAATTTCACATTGTTTTTGATTGTACTCATGATATATAGATTTAAATTAAACTTCACTTTTTTGCCCACAACCCGAAGGATTGATTTA
>Ga0209633_10003940_pt1 | contig 13553 bp, 12 predicted proteins | sample Cruoilmetagenom1_FD_187290 | JGI IMG/M metagenome (GOLD analysis project Ga0209633, IMG submission 187290) | Oil polluted marine microbial communities from Coal Oil Point, Santa Barbara, California, USA - Sample 1 (SPAdes) (version 2) | ecosystem: Environmental > Aquatic > Marine > Oil seeps ... | reverse complement strand
TAAATGTCTAAAAGTAAAATTTTCATTTTCACGGATTACTTTTAGTTCGAAGTAACCAAAAGAATCAGTTACTGTGTAATTATTTTTACCATTAATAGTGACTCCTTCCATGGGCACACCCATTTCTTTATCAATAACATATCCGCAGATCATAAAGAAAGATTCGTTTATCTTAATAGCAACAAAATTATTATCTAAATATTGGAAAATTAATCCGGTTTTGTTTTTGAGATCATCAATTACTTCAACGAAAGTTAGATCAGATTCTGGAGGGTCAATAAAAATATCTTTAACTACATCATCTGCATACGTAAATCGATAATTATATTTTTCCTGTAAAAGGATCAATATATCAGAAAGTGGTTTTTTTTCTTTTTCTATTTGAGAATAAAGAGCTGAAGAGAAAATAAAAAAAACAAAAAAGAGTATACTTTTATATCTATTACTCAATTTTATAAATTGTGATTTTGTTAGAACTATCTTTTTTATAAGTCATATTAAAAGGCACAGTAACAGAAGCTAATGCATGTTCTAGATTATTATGTACAAATCCTCCTGTAAATAATCTATTCGTATCCTCTTTTTTTACTGAAATAACAACATCATATTGTCTTTCAAGTTCAGCAATAACTTCATATAAAGGTACACTTTTAAAACTACTTAAATTATCTAACCATTCCGGTTGATTTTTAATAGTTGTATCAACCACAACTACATTATTAATAACTCTATATGTGTTTCCTTGAGTCAAACGATGAGACGTGCCATTACTATTAATACTAACAATACCTTCAAAACATTTTACCTCAAAATAGTTGCTCCTATTTTTCACGTTAAATTGAGTTCCCAAAACGCTTATAATGCCATTGGTAGTTATAACATCGAATTTAGAACCTTTTGCCACTTTAAAGAAAGCTTCACCTTGTAAAGTAACTTCTCTTTTTTCTGCCCATTTCTTTTTATTAAATTCTGCTTTGGAAAAAGCATTTAACATTACCGAAGATGCATCTGGTAATTCAAAAGATGTTTTTTGGCTTGCCAAGGTTTTAACGGTTGTTAAATTGTTATAAAACAAGAAAAAATAAGTAGTCAATCCTAAAACAAATAAAGCAGCAATTCTATAAAGGATTTTGAAAGATTGTAATTTTATTACAGGTGCGGTTTTTTCTTTTAGGTTGGCTTTCAAATGCTCAAAACCTTTTACAGACGAAAAATGAGATGCTTTAAAATACTTGGCATTTTCAATGATATCAAGATTTAGATTATAGTCACCTAACTTCTTGAAATCTTCTAATTCCTCATTTGTTAACTCGTCTGCTAACCATTTTTTTTCTAATTGCTCTTGATCCATTTCAATTTACTTATTTAGTATAAAAACAACTAAGCTATAATTTATCCCGAAAAATTATTTAAATTCTTTTATTTCACTTTTAATAACTGAAAAAGCGGTATAGATTCTATATTCAACAACTCTCTTAGAAATACCCAACATATCGGCAATTTCTTGATGTTTTTTACCTTCCACTTTATTAAGTAAAAATATTGTTCGTTGTTCTTCTGTCAACTTTGTTAAAGCACGTTGGTATTTTTCTAAGAATTGCTCTTTTTCTAATAAAAATTCAGGATCTTCATTTGTATAGTCTTTAGGCTTAATCTTTTGATGTTTTAAAACAATTTTTTTATGTTTGATCTCGTTAAGCATCATATTTTTTGCGACCATAAATAAAAAGCCCTTAGCTTTTTCAAAAGTTACATCTTTACATTTATCCCATAGTTTTATAAAAGCCTCTTGTACTTTATCATTTGGATCAAACTGATCTCCATATTTATAATAAAGATAATCATGCAAGTCTTTGGCATAATCATTATAAATAGTTGAAAAGATTTTTTCATCACAAACGTTGTCGAGCATATATTTTAAAAATTGGTAAACATATTAATATGCTAAAGTAAAAAAAAATGTAATTCTTCAGTATTTTTAAAAAGTTATTTGTTTTATAATAAAAGTAAATAACATTAATTTAATAATACATGCTGTTAAAATTCAGAAAGTTATCTATAGTTATATTATTTCTATATAGTTATTCTATCAACTCACAAGATTTAACAGATAATTTAAAAAGTTGGTCTGGTATAAGTTTATCTTATAAACTAAATGATAATTTGAATGCGAAAATGAATCAGCTTTTCGCCTTTAACGTTTCTCCTGCTAATTATAGTTTTTCTCAAACCAAACTAGCACTTTCTTATAAAATTAAAAGAAGAACATATATCGAAGGTGGATATGTAAGAGGTCTTTTTAACGAATCTAATTCATTAAGAAGACAAGAGGCAACTGCAGGTTGGTTTAACACATTGACCGTTGATCGTGTTTATAGCAATTTTTCGTTTAGACATGATATCGTGAAGCGTTTATCTCTAAAACATAAAATAGAGTTTCAATATTTTTTCCCTGAATTAGACAAATATAAGACACGAACAATATATTCTGCCAGAATCATCTATAATGTAAGAAGATCTAGTTTGGCTCCGTACCTTGAAAATCAACTTTTTTATTATGATGGAGGAATTATTTCGAGTGGAATAAAAAGGCATCGTATCAAAGCCGGGCTTAGTTTTAAGCCTATCAAAGATTCTTCAATGGGGCTTTCAATATATTATATGCTCCAAAATGAGTTTGACACGGATCAAATTTCGGACAACGATTATTCAGTTTTAGGAATTAACCTTTCATTTAAATTAAACAAAAAATAGCATGAGACACCAAAGATTAAATTCAAACAGAATAAAAAAGGCTAATATTTGTAAAAATGTTGATAGCACTACCGTCAATAAGGAAATTAAGAAAACATATGTACCAAGAGCCGGTGATGTTGCTATTTTTAAAGTTAAAGAGATAGGAAAACATACTCGTATTCAAACTTTTAATGGTAATAATAGATATATTTTACCAGGGGACTTAATTATGGCTGCTTTCGGTAATAGGTATGCAACTGAGCAAATGGAAGGATTTGTTCCAAATACGTATCAAAATACGTATCATATACTGGGCCAAGGAGGTGCTATTGGTGTGTTAAAAAATATGCATATCAAATTTGAAAAAATTGGACCAACTACTTTAAGTTTAGTTGGTTATGTAGTGAATGATGATGGAGATGTAATTAATACTAAGTACTTGAACAAGGAAACCTTACATCATAAATCTATTCCCGTAAATGCGAATCCAAAAGTTATCCTATCGCTAGGAACTAGTATGGATAGTGGCAAAACAACTTCAGCAGCTTTTATGGCTAGGGGGCTAAAATTGGCTCGTAAAAAAACTGCCTATATCAAATTAACAGGAACTGTCTATACAAAAGATAAAAGCATGGTGCGTGATTATGGTGCTAAGGTTTCTATTGATTTTTCTGATTTCGGATTCCCATCTACTTATATGTGCTCTACAGAGGAGTTATTAACTTTATATGAAAATTTGATAGAGAGAGTGAAACATTATAACCCTGATTATATTATAGTTGAAATAGCTGATGGGCTTTTACAAAGAGAAACTTTGGCTTTAATTCATGAAAAAAGATTTATGAATGGTGTTTCAGGAGTTTTATTTTCAGCAACAGATAGTATGAGTGCTATTGCCGGAGCAAATATGCTTACCCAATTAGATTGTAATGTAATTGGTGTTACGGGACTTTTTACTACAAGTCCATTATTAGTAAACGAAGTAAAACATCAATCGGATTATAATGTATTAATTGGAGAATATTTGATGTCTAAAGAAATAATTAATACATTAGAGAAAAAAATAAACTATTCACAGTTTGAGAACAAAATGGCAGTTAATATTTAGTTTCGTAAAAAGTAATAAGCTGCAAGTTATTAGTGCATTTATTAGTGGCTTTTTTTATAATATTTTAACCTTGTTAATTCCGGTGAGCCTTGGCCGTTTTTATGAATTTAATTTTGATTTTTCTTCACAGCGTTTACAGCTATTAGAATCTATACCGTTTATAAGAACCGAAAATTTTATAAATTTTTTAGTATTCTTTTTAGCCTTGGTTTTTATTCGTTTTGTTTTAGAATATATTAATAAATATGTCATTGCCATAATTGGAGAAAGTTTTGCAAAAGATCTTAGAGAAGAACTTTTTGAGCATCAACTTCAAATAAATACTTCTATTTATGATGAAAAAGGAATAGGTAAATATTTACTTAGGTATAGTGGTGACCTAAAAAGTATTCAAAATTATGTTACTAAAGGATTATTTCGTTTTTCTCAAGACTTTTTTTTAATAACTATTCTTTTAATAACCATTGCCTACATTGATAGTATTCTGGGCTTGATTGTGGCCGTTTCTATTGGAGTTTCAATACTACTACTGTTTTTTATAAATAATGTACTCTACATAATATCAGTTGACCGAAGGAATCAACGAGCAGCAATGCTCACTTTTGTAAATACAAGATTACGCTCTATTTTATCTATAAAAGTATTTAATAAGTATACACCTGAAGAGAAAAAATATATTAAACGTTCCGATAAATTGTTTGCAGTAGGTAAAAGATATCAACGTGTAATAAGTCTAATTCAATCATTTATCCCGATGATTACTTATTTGATGTTAGCCTTATTGATGTGGTATGTGTATGATTTAAAGGCAAATAAAGATAGTAGTTTTGATGGTACTCTATTATTGATATTAATTTTACTCATTATTTCATTCTTGCCAATTCTACGACGAACGCTGAGAGTTAGTATTATATGGAAACTTGGTAATATCTCGTTTGAAAAACTGCTTAATATTTTTTCGCTTGAAGCGGAAAATGATATTCCTTTTGAAAATATAGATTTATCTGATAAAGAGCTGATTCTAAAAAACATTTTTTTTGACTACCCCATGTCCAATAATTTAATTTTTGAAAATGTGAATATTACCATTCATCCTAAGAAAACAACATTGATATTGGGTGAATCGGGTACTGGTAAAAACACTTTTATAAATTTATTACTCAAAATTTATAATCCGACTCAAGGAAATATTCATTTTGGTGATGATAATTATGATGATTTGGCTGAAAAAACCATTCGGAAGAATATAGCAGTTATTTCAAATGCGTACCCTTTATACGGAAGAACGGTATACGAAGCAATAGCTTATAATAGAAAAAAAGAAAAAGAGGCCAAAGTTATTAAGTTGTTAAAAGATCTTCAACAGTTCGAAGATGAAAATACTATACTTAGTTTAAATGATACTATTGGTGATTTAGGAAGCCAGTTAACGAATGGGCAAAAAAAGATTTTGATGTATTGTCGTGCACTTTTAACAAATAAACCTTTCCTAGTTATTAACCAACCTTTTAGTGGTCTAAATCATAAAACAATTGATCATTTTAAAAACGTTATAAATTCAATTAAGGGGAGTAAAACAGTGATTATTATCGATGTTAATGTTCTTAACGGATTAAAAACAGATGACATCTATAGTATTCAAAATAAATCAATAAAAATTAGGGGTGAGATAAGTACTAACAAATAAATTTGGACTGTTTATTGGAAGGTTTTGCATGAATATTTTAAAATAATTGCATGATTTTCGGGATTTTGTTATTGTCAATTGTTTTTATAGTAAAGGAAATGGTATTAAAAATAGTATTATGATGCAGATTAAAAAAATTATAGTGCTTTTAGTTCTCTCTACATTGTTTTTAACAGCATGTAGAAGTGAGCTAATTGTTGAAGAAAATAGCACAGATGGATTAAAGTCAGATTCTGAAGTGGCTATGCTTATGCGAAATACTTCACTAAGAGATGGTTCAAACGATAATATTCTTGATCATGCTAATTGTTTTAGTATAGAATTGCCTGTTACTGTTATCGTTAACGGAATACAAATTACCGTAAATACTGAGGGTGATTTTGAAAGTGTAGAAGATATTCTAGATGAATTTGATGATGATGATGATACTGTAGAAATCATTTTTCCAATTCAGATAATATTCAACAATTTTAATACTATGCAAATTAATAGTATATCTGAATTTAACAGTCAAAGAGGTGGCTGTAATGGTGAAAATGAGAATGATAATGACATTGAATGTATAGATTTTCAGTATCCTATTAGTGCAACAATTTATGACACTGTAACAGAACAGACTGATGCTATTACTATTAATAATGATAATCAATTACATGATTTTTTAGAAGATATTGATAGCGATGATGTTGTGAGTATAAATTTTCCAATTTCATTAGTATTATTTGATGGTACAGTTATTAGCATTGATAGTTTAGAAGATTTAGAAACAGTTATAGAAAATGCTAAGGATGATTGCGATGAAGATGATGATTATGATCATGATGATGATGACTGCGAGGAATGTACACCTGAAGAGTTAGATATGATTCTTGTAGATTGTACCGATTGGACAGTAGATAAATTAGAATTGAATGGAAATGATCTTGAAGATAATTATGATGATTTTACCTTTAATTTTTCTAATGATGGAACATTAATTGTTCAAGATGGAAGTACAAATCATTCAGGTACTTGGAGTAGTTCTGGTTCTGGGGAAAATATTAAAATAATTATAAATATTCCAACTTTAAGTGATTTCAATACAAATTGGAATTTACATGAAATTGAAGATGATGAAGATGAGAAAGAAATAGATTTACGACGAAATAATGATGATCGTTTACGATTTGAGAGTACTTGTAATTAATTATTGAATTTATAAAAACACTATATTATGATAAACACATTTTTTTTAAGATTATATCTGGTATTTGTTACATTTTTGGTAGTGCTTAGCTGTTCAACTGAGGAGGATACAATTTTAACGGACAATAGCACAGAAATTAAACAAATAATAGATGCCGCTAAATCTGGTACATGGCGAATAACAAATTATGTCGACTCAGGTAAAGACGAAACAAACGATTTTACGGGATATAATTTTACTTTTAGCGATAATGGTACGTTAACTGCATCGAATAGTTCTACTGCAATTGATGGAAATTGGTCAGTAATAGATGACAGTAGTGATGATGGAGATGATATTGATTTTAACATATTTTTCTCTGCACCACCAAATTTTGAAGATTTAAGTGATGATTGGGATATTGTATCTTCAAGTGGAACAAAAATTGAGCTGATAGATATAAGTGGAGGTAATGGAGATACAGATTTATTAACTTTCGAAATTAATTAATTTGACTACAAGAAATTTTCAATAAATATTTCATAGTAATTAGGTTCATAAACTTTAGTTTTTAAGGGGGTTATTTATGCTGAAGTTTCTGTTGGTTGATTGTGAAACTGCTTCGATATTATCTATTGAGGTAGTTTTGTTTTTCCAAATGAAATTAAATAAATATTCAAGATGTTAGTATAGTGTTAAGAAATAAGGTAATTTAGAGTAGCTCGTCAATCCTTATTTTTTCATTTCCTCTTTACGTTTTTGTCGCTCTAATTTTTTAAAATAACCTCTTAATAGAAAGTTATGCTTTAAGGCTTCGAGGTTTTCGTTTAAAAGGATACTTCCTACTTTAATATTTTTCATTGTTTCATCAATATCTTTTACCAATATAGTGTCATTTACTATATAATTTAAAGTGCCTTCTCCATTTTTTATATTTAATACAACATCATTTATATTGGTAATTACCGAATCTATTCCACTACTAGATTGGTCTAAATTGCTAATGATGGATCTTATTTTAGTTGCAGAAATGGAATCGCTTAACAACACTGCAGCCAAACTTTCATCATAATGAACAGATGTGATGATATGGTTTAGATCTTTAATTGTTTTAGAGGCATCTGTACTGGCAATTTTTAGATTTACAATGGTTTGTTTCAAGTTTGACGCCATTTCTGGATCGTTAATCAGCAAGCCCAACGTGCCTTCACTATTATGAATAGCTGTGGTTATTTTTAGCAAATCTGCCGTCAATAATGCTGCATTTTCGTTAGTAGTATTTAAGGTAGTTAACATATCATTGGTAGAAATTTTACTATATGATTTAATAGTATCTTCTGGCTTTAGAGGTACAGCATATCCTTTACCGGGAATAATATTAATGACCATACTACCTACTAAACCATCAGATCCAATGATGGCCACAGCATTTTTTTTAATATGTTTTAAAATTTTATTTTCTATGACCATATCCACAGCAATTGTGGAATCATTTATCATTGTAATACTTTTAACAGTACCAACATTAATACCAGAATAACGTACATTATTACCTAGCATTAAACCATTTACATTGTTAAAAATGGCACTTATTCTAAAAGTTTTGCCAAAAATATTCTGTTTATTACCAATAAGGTATAATGCTGTAATTAGAATAAGTGTAGTTAAAATAATAAACAAGCCAAGATTAAATTTTTTTGTATTTGAAGTTTTCATAAGTCCTTTATTTAAAAAATGCTTGAATTTTTTTATCTTTAGAAATAGCTAATTCTTTAAATGAACCTTCTGCATAATTAATGCCTTCTATGAGTAGAATCATTCTATTAGAAATTACCCTTGCACAATCTACGTCGTGAGTTATAATTAGTGAAGAAGTACCATGTTTTTGTTGAATTTCTTTCATTAGTTCAATAATTTCCTTAGCAGTAATAGGGTCAAGGCCAGTAGTAGGCTCATCGTAAATGATAATTTTTGGATTTAAAATGATTGCTCTAGCCAAAGCTACTCTTCTTTTCATTCCTCCTGAAAGCTCTTCCGGCATTAAATCAATGGCATCTAAAAGACCTACACTTTCAAGAGCATCTAATACCAATGTATCTTTAATTTTAAATTTATCCTTATTTTTACGTAAAGGAAATTCTAAATTTTCACGAACCGTCATTGAATCATACAATGCACTTCCTTGAAATAGAAATCCAATTTCAGAACGCAAATTATCTAATTCTTTCTGCTGTAATATTGTAATATCTTGATCCATAATTATAATGTTTCCACTATCAGGTAATAATAGGCCTAATAAACACTTAACCATAACTGATTTACCTGAACCCGATTTACCCATAATCACTAAATTTTCACCTTCAAACAACTCCATATTAAAACCATTGAGTACATGATTGTCACCAAAACTAATTTTAAGATCTGATATTTTTATAATAGGTGATATGTTTTTTGCGTAATTCATTTTTAAATTTCGAAAAATATATCTGAAACAAAAACGGCTATAAAATCAATTATAAATAATAACATCGATGTATATACAACCGCAGCATTAGATGCTTCTCCAACACCTACAGTTCCTTTCTTACAATTATAACCTTTATAACTACCGACCAAACCAATAGCGAAGCCAAAAAATATTGACTTAACGGTAGCCGGTAATAAATCTGAAAATTCTAATGCATTGAACACCTTATTAAAATACAACTGAAAGGAAACATCTCCTTTTAAATTTTCAACAATCGCAGAGCCACCTAAAGCGATGGCGTCGCCAAAAATAATAAGTAGTGGTACCATTAATGTAGTCGCCAAAACACGGGTAACTACCAAATACTTAAACGGATTTGTACCAGACACTTCCATCGCATCAATTTGTTCTGTGACTCGCATAGATCCCAGTTCTGCACCAATACCAGAACTTATTTTTCCAGCACAAATTAAGGCAATAATAACGGGGCCAATTTCTCTAACAATAGAAATACTGACCATATTTGGCATCCAAGATTCGGCACCAAATTCCATTAAAGTTGGTCTTGATTGAAGGGTAAATACAAGTCCTAAAATAAAGCCTGTTACACTTACTAATAAAATAGACTTATTACCAACTTTATAACATTGCCGAATTAGTTCTTTAATTTCAAAGGGTTTGGTGAATACTTCTTTAAAAAAACGACCTGCAAAATAAGATAATGCCCCAATTTCAATAAAAAAGGTTTTGATGCTATTAGATATTTGTAGCGATTTTATCATCTTAATAGTAAAGACTTATCTACTCAAATCTAGCGTATAAGAATTTGATATAAAATGATTTATATCAGTAAGTATATTTTTGGTAACACGTGTTTTAGAAAAATGTAAGCGTATTTTCTATAATAAGATAGATAGGTTTGCTAAAAAACTTAACTACAATACCTGATCTTCTTTAGTTGTTGTTTTGGGTATTAATTGTTCTTCTTCAAGTACAAATAATACCAAATTGATATAATCATCTACCGTTTCTTTGATAGAATTAGGATCTATAATATCTATATAACCTTTCCATATCAATTCACTTGCTTCTTCAGGACATATACAATATAAAGAGGTTTCTGCATGATACACCTTATATTTATCATAATATTTGCGATTGTGGTAAATATCTTGATTTATAAAATAATCATCTTTGAATCCTCTATGTGTATTTTCAAAATCACTATATGCTTCTGAAAACATTATTTTATCTTCAACACCTATTATTTTTGTAAATAATACACTACCAAATCCTTCATCTAACAATTTATTTTCAATTTTCTTTAAAGCCTCTTCAGATTTTTTTTCTTTAGCAAAAGATTTTCCAAACAATTCTAAACTAGTAACGGCCTCTGTTCCTCTTGACAGATATTCTTCTTTTAATCTATTTTCGAATTTTTGTCTTGCTTTTTTATTTGATGTCATTCCAACAATAAAAATCTTTGATGGCTCAAAATTTTCCACTTCAGGATTCTTCCAACTATTTACCAATTGAGTAGTTGAACAGCCCATTAGTAAAAATATAGCGATTAAAAATAGTAAATGTTTCATAATTTATGAATTTATACTTTCCCAACTAAGTAACGTATTAATAATATATTATCAAATGATATCTATCAGGTTAGACCATATAGATTGTATCAATCTGATATATGTATTATAGATTGACTATTTAAAGATTGAGATAATATTAAATTAAGAGGAAGTGATATAAATATACTTGTAAAGTATTTAGAACCCTTGAGACATTTTGAGTAATTCAGTTTCATTTAAAATTTTCACTCTTTTTCCGTCTAAGGCAATTAACTTATTTTTTTTAAATTCAGATAATAATCTAATGGCAGATTCGGTGGCTGTACCAATAACACTAGAAAATTCTTCTCGGGTTAAAATGATGTCTAAGTAGCCGTTATTATCTTCTCCAAAGGTTTCTTTTAGAAAGATTAAGGTATCCGCTAATCGTTCTTTTACACTTTTTTGAGCCATATTAGAGATAGACATATTCGCATCGCGTAGATCATGGCAAACAGTTCTCATCATATCTAAGGAAAATTTAGAGTTGGCTTTTATGGCATCAAAAATTTCTTTTTTAGGTATAAAACATGCCTCCATATCTTTTAATGCAGTAACTGATAAACTAACAGGCTCTTCACTTAAAACTGAACGGTAACCCAGCATATCTCCACCTTTGATGAATTTAACTATTTGTTCTTTTCCGTTAGTATTCAGTTTAGACATTTTACAAATGCCTTGTTTAATACAGTACACTCCGTTCAATGTGTTTCCTTCAGAAAAAATAATATCACCTTTTTTAAATCTTAATACATCTTTTTCTTCAGACATACTTTTTAAATCTTCATTATTCAAAGATTTTAATGTGCTAAATTCTCGAATGATACATTGTTGACAATTACCCATAGTAAAAAAATAATTAACGTGGCAAATATATTTAAAATATATGACATTTGTCATATAGATGTCTAAGTTTGCATTAGATATTTGCGACTTATTAAAATAATTTATGGCAAACGAAATTTGTTATCATTGCGGTACTGATTGTGGCTCAAAACCAGTGGTTTATGATGATAAACCTTTTTGTTGTAACGGTTGTAAAACAGTTTATCAAATTTTAAATGAAAATGAATTATCATGTTATTACGATTTTGAAGAGGCTCCAGGTAAAATTCCTGAAGAAATTAAAGGTAAATACAACTATTTAGATAATGAGCAGATTGTAGAAAAATTATATGATTTTAGAGATGGACAGACCAGTGTAATAACTTTTTATATACCACATATTCATTGTAGTTCTTGTATTTGGGTATTAGAAAATTTGAATAAATTACATAAAGCAATTAGTAATTCTCAAGTTAATTTTCCAAAAAAAGAAGTTAGAATTACCTTTAATAATATTAAAATTTCTTTAAAGCAAGTAGTAGAATTGTTAAGTTCTATTGGGTATGAACCTTTTATAAGTTTAGAAGATACAACAGTTTCTAAGCGTAAGGTTGACCGTTCATTAATATATAAATTAGGTGTTGCAGGTTTTGCTTTTGGTAATATCATGTTATTATCATTTCCTGAGTATTTTCAATCCAATGAGTATTGGTTAGATAAGTACAAACCATTATTTAGAATTATTATTTTTGTAATGGCTTTACCCGTAGTGTTTTATGCAGCCAATGAGTATTTTATTTCTGCTTATAAAGGACTTAAACATAAGATTTTAAATATTGATGTACCAATAGTATTAGGAATAGTCGTTTTATTTTTAAGAAGTACTTACGAAATATTTTTTAATATTGGGCAAGGTTATTTGGATAGCCTTTCAGGTTTTGTTTTCTTTTTACTACTAGGTAAAATATTTCAACAACAGACCTATAGCTTCTTGTCTTTTGAACGCGATTATAAGTCGTATTTCCCGGTGGCCGTGACAAAAATAAATAAAGATAGATCTGAAAGCAATATTGCAGTCTATGATGTCAAAGAGGGCGATAGATTGTTAATTAGAAACAATGAACTGATACCTACAGATGGTATATTAATTTCAGGTAATGCCCAAATAGATTATAGTTTTGTAACGGGAGAATCTCTACCTGTAGCAAAAAAATCAGGCGATAAACTGTTCGCAGGAGGTAAGCAAATGACTGGAGCGATTGAAATGGATGTTTTGCAAACGGTTTCACAAAGCTATTTAACGCAATTATGGAGTAATGATGTGTTCTCTGATCACAAGGTTAGTACTATAAAGAATCTAACAGATTCCATTAGTAAACGTTTTACCATTATTGTTTTGATAATAGCCTTTTTAGCGGGTGCCTATTGGTATTTTAAAGATGTAACTATGGTAGCAAATGTGGTCACAGCGGTTTTAATTGTGGCCTGTCCATGTGCTTTGGCCCTGTCTGCACCTTTTGCCTTAGGTAATATGCTTCGTATTTTTGGTAAACAAAAGCTATATCTTAAGAATACAGCAGTTATTGAAAATTTATCTAAAATTGATACGATAATTTTTGATAAAACAGGAACAATTACTACTAATAGAACGAAAATTTCTTTTGATGGTATTCCACTTTCTCAAGATGAAAAGCAAGCCGTAAAAAGTGTATTGAGATCGTCTAACCATCCTCTGAGTAGGATGCTGTATAATGAGTTTGAAGGTGATGAACAATTAGAAGTTGACGCATTTAACGAAGTGGTTGGAAAAGGATTAGAAGGTACAGTTAATCATTATCATATTAAATTAGGATCAGCCGATTTTGTACATGTTAAGGAAGATCAAAGTGTGCAAACTCAATCGTTTATAAGTATTAATAACAATATAAAGGGGAAATTTATTTTTGAAAATT
>Ga0209633_10003938_pt1 | contig 13559 bp, 10 predicted proteins | sample Cruoilmetagenom1_FD_187290 | JGI IMG/M metagenome (GOLD analysis project Ga0209633, IMG submission 187290) | Oil polluted marine microbial communities from Coal Oil Point, Santa Barbara, California, USA - Sample 1 (SPAdes) (version 2) | ecosystem: Environmental > Aquatic > Marine > Oil seeps ... | reverse complement strand
ACAGCAGGTACGTTGGGTACAGTCACGGATAACAACAATGGTACCTATACCGCGACATTAACCAGTTCGACTAGCGTTGAAACGGCGACCATCAGTGGTACTTTGAATGGGGCGGGTAATACCATAGCAAACACTGCCTCAGTTGCCTTCGTGGCGTTAGATGATGCCGATGGTGATGGCATACCTGATGCGGATGAAGGCACAGGTGATACCGATGGTGATGGTATCCCGGACTTCCAGGACCCTGACAGCGACAATGATGGCATCCCGGATACCATCGAGAAGAATATTGACAGCGACAATGATGGCGTAGCCGATTACAAAGATCTGGATAGCGATAATGATGGCGTCACCGATGCTGTTGAGGGGGCAACCGATACGGATAGCGATGGCATTGCAGATTATCTCGATCTGGATACAGATAGTGATGGTATACCCGATATCAAGGAGGCAGGGGGTACTGACAGTGATGGCAATGGACTGGTCGATAATCTGACTGATGCGAATAGTGATGGCCTCGATGATGCCATAGCAGCTTCACCACTCCCGGATACCGACAGTGATAATGACGGTATACCTGATCGTAAGGAACTGGATAGTGACAATGATGGCATCTATGATCTGGTCGAAGCGGGTGGTACTGATAATAATAGTGATGGCCTGGTCGATGGCCTGACTGATAATGATAATGACGGGTTCGATGACACGATTGTAATAACGCCTTTGCCCGTCAATGATACGGATCTTGACGGCGTGCCGGATTATCGAGATCTGGATAGTGATAACGATGGTTTGCCAGATGTTAGTGAAGGTGCGGTTGATACGGATCTTGACGGCGTGCCGGATTATCATGATCTGGATAGCGATAACGACGGGATCCCTGATATTACTGAAGCGGGTGGTGTTGACATTGATGGCGATGCCAGGATCGACAATCCAGTTGATAGTAATGGCGATGGAATCGATGACGCTACTGCGGCTACCCCACTAGCGGACAGCGACAGCGATGTCGACAATATCCCTGACCGCCGTGAACTGGACAGTGACAATGACGGGGTTAATGACCTGCGCGAGGCCGGCGGTGTTGATGTAAACAATGATGGTATTGTCGATGGGTTTACAGATATTAATGGGGATGGATACGATGATATGACGGCGGTAAGCCCGTTAAGTCCTCCGGATACCGATAACGATGGACTTCCTGATTATCAGGATAATGATGACCTTGATAATGATGGTGTTCCGGATACTGTGGATCTGGATGATGATAATGACGGCATTCCAGATGCAATAGAAGGTATGAATGATTCTGATAACGATGGGATAGCAGATTCTCTGGAACTCGATAGCGACAATGATGGTATCAGGGATCTGACAGAAGCGGGCGGTATCGATAGTAATAATGATGGCAAGGTAGATAACCCAGTCGACAATAATGCCGATGGACTGGATGATATCCTCGCCGTGACACCACTACCCGATACCGACAGCGATAGTGATGGGCTGCCTGATCGTCGTGAAGAGGACAGCGATAATGATGGCATACCGGATTCTACAGAAGGTGTAAATGATACGGATGGTGATGGCATTCCTGATTATCGTGATCTTGATAGTGATAACGATGGTATTCCGGATGCCGATGAAGGATTAGTTGACACGGATAACGATGGTGTTCCTGATTACCGTGATCTTGATAGTGACAACGATGGAGTGCAGGATATTCTCGAAGCGGGTGATGTTGATGGTGACAGCGATGGCAAGATAGACAATCTGACTGATGCTAATGGTGACGGACTGGATGATGGTGTCACCAGTGCACCATTGGCGGATAAAGATACCGATAGTGATGGTAAGCCTGACCGACAGGATCTGGACAGTGATAATGATAAAGTCAGCGATATTGTAGAGGCGGGTGGCACTGACAATAATAGTGACGGTGTAGTGGATGGATTTGTGGATGCTGATGGTGACGGGCGTGACGATAGCATCACAGCCACACCCTTAGTCCCACCTGACAGTAACAGCAATGGCGTCCCTGATTTTCAGGAGAATGAAAAGGGGATCGAAACGGGTCTTAAAGGCGTAGGGGGTGGTTGTTCGATATCCACACAGCCAACGGTTGATCCTATGTTGCCTTTACTGCTGCTGATTTCAGTTATGGTTATGACGGCAAGAATAAAAAACAGGACCAGGAAATAAAATGAAAAATATCAATCGTGTAATGTTGACTGTAGCCACCTGCGTCATTTCGATGCCTGTCCTGGCTGAGAATACTGATTTTGAGTCAAGATGGTATGCCGGTGCCGGGTTGGGCGTCTCAAGACTAAAACCCGACACGAATAATACAATTTACAGTGTCTCTGATTCTTCCAGTAATGGTCTGAAATTATATGGTGGTTATGACTGGAATGATAAATTTTCCATTGAAGCTTATATAGCAGACCTGGGGGAATCAACGCTGTCACCAAGCGGCACAGTTGAATACCGGGATATTGGTGTCAGCGGGCTCTATTATTTTTACAACAATCAGGGTGATAACGGCAGACAGAACAGAACCAATTTATCAGTATTTGCTAAGGCCGGTCTCGGTTATATGAAAAATGACAGTGATGTCAATTATGATCGCATTCACGATGCCCATATCTTGCTTGGTGCAGGTCTTGAGTATGGCTTTTCTAATGGTTTTGCCTTACGTGCTGAAGCTGAATTTTTTGATGAGGACTCTCAGTTTTATTCCGTCAGCGTGCTAAAACGATTTGGTAAAACATCAAAAATTCCCGTTGCTGTTGATGAGTCTGTTGACATAGCCGTTATTAATAAAGCGGTGAATGAAGATTCAGATGGAGATGGCATCGTCGACTCACGTGACCAATGTCCGGCCACTAAAGAAGATGCCAGGGTTGATAATAGCGGTTGTGAGATTGCCGATATCATTGTCCTTCAGGGCGTGCAATTCAAGACTGGCTCTGCTCGATTAAAAGGCGTCTCACGTTCAGTGCTGGATGGGGCAGCTACGACCTTGTTACGCTACCCTGATATGCTCGTAGAAGTAGCGGGCCATACTGATAGCGTTGGTTCAAAACATTCTAATCAACGTCTGTCACTGAATCGCGCTAATGCGGTGCGTCAATATCTCCTTGGGAAAGGCGTGTCTGCTGAAAATTTAACGGCAAGGGGCTATGGTGATACACTGCCTGTTGAAGATAATAATTCAGTGGAAGGACGTGCAGCGAATCGACGTGTCGAGTTGCGGATACTGAAAAAGTAAAAGGTGAATTAAACGCCATCCGGATTGCTGATGGTTATCGTTTATTTTCAATTATCCTGACAAACGATCTTGTCAGGGTCTGAAGGCATTTATGCGATTCTGGAATTCTGTCATTTATTGGCTGCTGATGCTGGCAGCTGTGCCAGTGTGGTTATGCCTTGTCTATTATTTTGATTCAGTGCCTGATTTCACCTGGTTTTCTCGTCATCTAACCAGCTTTGTGATTCTTGCCGTTATATTGCCAGTCATGGAAGAGATCGTTTTCCGCGGATTTGTTCAGGAACAGATAGCACGGATCATTGGGTGTGGTCGCCTTGGTGTGCTGACGTATGCGAATATTCTGACCAGTGTGGCTTTTTCAATCATGCATCTTGTCAATCATCCCCCTGTCTGGGCCTTGATGGTGTTTATCCCATCACTGGTATTTGGCTACAGCAAAGACAGATTCAATACACTAGCTGCACCCATCCTGTTACATGTGGTTTATAACAGTGGGTATTATCTGATCTTTGGAGCCAATTAATAAGTGAGACCAGGGTTTGTTTGCGTTCACTCAGGCAAGAGTAGTATCTTTTTGTCTATAATCGTTCAGTGAGAATATTGCAAATTTCCTCATCGGTCAGGACAATGGGATTGGTTTTCATGCTACTGCCACGACTGTTTTTAACGATCACGTCAAAATCACTCTCCTGCACACCGAAGTGACTGAGCTTTTGCAGATTCATTTGCCGTGTCCAGTCATCCAGCAAATGCACCAGGGCCAGGTGGGCCTCATCAATTTGTCTGAATTTTTTATTACATAAGATAGTCGCGAGCCGGGCATACTTGGCCAGAGCGACATTATCTGATTCCCGTTGTTGCATAGCCTCAATATTGATACGTGTTGCAGTGGCTACCAATGTGCCACAGACAACACCGTGTGGTATCGGAAAGAAAGCGCCGAGTGGTGAAGCCAATCCGTGCACAGAACCCAGTCCGGTCTGTGCCAGATTGATGCCTGAGATCATGGAGGCATATGCCATCGATTCCCGCGCTTGTGCCTGATCGCCCGTATTATGATACCCATTCATTAGACCATCCCTGCAGGCGCGCAGGCCACTCACAGCAAGTGCATCGGTCATTTTATTGGCATGGGTGGAAACAAATGATTCCATGATTTGGGTTAGGGCATCCATACCATTAGCTGCTACCAGGTCAGCAGGACAGGTGCGCAGCAGTTCAGGATCAACAATGGCATATTCCGCGACCAATTGTTCATCACGAAATGATTTTTTGAAGCCATTTTTCCCCTGTATGCTGAGCACCGCATTTTTAGTAGCTTCACTGCCGGTACCCGCCGTAGTGGGGATGGCAATAAAAGGGACTGATGGCCCTGGATAGTCAAGCTCAGGGCCCACGCCTTCGAGAAAATCCATCACGGAATGTTGTAGCCGGAGTAGACCGGCAATCGCCTTGGCGGCATCAAGCACACTGCCTCCACCAAGACCTATAACAACATCCGCATTCAGATGTCGATAGTGTTTGACCGCATCGTCAACCACTTCAGGAGAGGGTTCCCCAACTATTTTGATTCGTGACCAGGAATACCCGTCCTGGTTTAACCAGTCGATGAGTTGTTGCCACTGTTGTGTGGATTCAATCGAGCCACTGCCAGTGACCAGCAGCAGTTGCTTTCCGTATTGTTTGCAAATCCCGGGTAGTCGGGAAATAGCCCCATTGCCAAATTCGATTCTGGGTAAACGGGCGATGGAAAAAAACGAGCCTGGCATGTTCTGTTTTCCTGTCATGTTCTGATTATTGTTTCGGGAAGAGGCCAATATGCGTGATGCCTTGACGTGGTTTCGCCATCCAGTCGGCTACTGATTCTCGCCATGCCAGATAATGTTCGGTTTGCTTGTGGAGATCGGCGTCCTCTTTACTGACATAGGCCTCATACAGTACAAATTTTTCTGGGTTACCTTCTTCCTGCAATATATCAAAGCGGCGATTACCCGGTTCCAGTATGGAGGCTTCATGGTTCAGTCGTGTGGCTTTTAAAAAATCCTCGATATGATTGGCTTTTACATAAACGTGAACGATAGTGGTATGCATAAAGGGGTCCCTGCCAGTTTAGTTTAATCGTGTCGGTTGTTGATGCACTAGGCAAATACTATGCGCAATTAATACAGAAATGATAGCATCTTTCTGTGTCATTTTTACCGCGCCATGAACGTTATATTAACGAAAGCGGTTCAGGAAGGTATGCCAGTTATGGGCGAAAAGACCGCTCAGGATCAAACCAGCCCCGGCCAATAGCGTCCAACCGATCTCTTCTGAATTAAACAAATAGCCGAATATCAGCGCCAGTACAGGTGTGATTAAAGGAATTAAACCAATGCTGCTGGCCTTCATATTGTTAAGAGCATAATAGAATAATGTAAAGCCTACGACCGTTCCGACCAGGCCAAGATAAAATATGGAGCCCAGTGCTTTTATGGGCAGGATGTCCGGTATCTGATTGTTTCCCAGTAACCAGGTGGTGAGAAATAACAGGCTGGAGATTAATAAAGCGCCTGTGCTGACGACAATACCAGGCAGGTCGGTACCTGTTTTTTTAACCATAACGGTACTCAGCGAATGTAGAGTGGTTGCTATAATGACAGCGATAATACCTTTGATAGCAAAGTGACTGGTGGCAATGTCTGTATAAAAAATGACTATCAAACCGCTTATGGCAAGCGCAATACCAACCAGCTGGTTGCCCCCGAGGCGATCATCTTTCAATATCAGTGCGGCGAATACACTGGTCAGTAAAGGGGTAAGCCCAAATAACACGGACACAAGGCCGGAAGGAATGTGTTGGGCACCCCAGTAGACACACAGCATGGAACCAAAGATTCCCAGGCTGGCAGACAGATAGGTATATATGGCTTTTTTATGCCATACCAGGCGTTTGCGCATGAGCGCTAAGATAACCAGGCAGACTAGCGCACCGATCAGCATACGAGCCATGACAGCAAACAGGAATCCCGGACCGTCACCGCTCCATTTGATCGCTAGCGGGGTTGTCGACCAGATTAAAATCAAGCCAAGGTAGGCGGCGTTCACGGACATCATCTTTCCTTTTAATGATGAAACAAAAAAGGCCACAGATCGGTTGGGAGTCTGTGGCCTTTTGCAATGAGTTATAAGTGAAAAATTATCTAATAACCAGACCTCAAGACACCCAGTCGCGCGACTAGCCACATGAAGCGGCTAATACGGCAGGAGATAATGCATGTCGGTTTGGATAACATGAATCTAGACTGCCTAAAACCTGTACGCCTGTCAAGATCTAAATCCTGCTTATGCGGGGCGAGGTCTGAATTGTCTGACGCGGTTTTTGAAATGAGAAAAAAGTCTTTCCGGGGGATTGCGCTCATAACGAAGCTGGATGTAGAAAAGCGTGATCAATTCCACCTCGTGTTTCAAATCATCACGTTGAAATGTAACCCGTTGGGCAAAATCCCTGGGGCCTTCATGTGATAGTCGTTGAAAGCCGATACGTGAAAGACGTTGACAAAATTTTTGGTATAAACGTGATACAGAATCTTTCTGCCGCTGCCGATTGGAGAGGGTCATCCATAGCGCGAGAAAGCTAATGATGCTACCCACAGTCACCATGATACTGATAGCGATATGCTGCCAGTTATTGGCATCAATTCCGAGTTTTTGTAACAGGCCTTTTTGTTTATCGGCATCATAGCCCAGTATCCAGCGATCCCATTTGTAATTTAATGAATCCCAGTAGAGCGCAAATTGCCTGAACAGCGGAACACCTGTGCGTGACAGACCACCTGTTGCAATCCGCTCCGGCAACGCGGCATCGATACCGGCATCGATCCTTTGTGGTGATACGGCCGATGTCGGGTCAACTCGTACCCAGCCTTCACCAGACAACCAGATCTCGGCCCAGGCATGGGCGTCAGATTGTTTAATAATCATATAGTCACCGAGATTATTAAATTCGCCACCCTGATAACCCAGTACGACCCTGGCAGGGATATCAAGCAAGCGCATTAAATAGACAAAACTACCTGCATAGTGCTCACAAAATCCACTGCGGGTATTAAACAGGAAATCATCAATTGAGTTGGACCCGAGCAGTGGGGGAGTCAAGGTGTAGCTGAAATTTTGTTGGCGATACTGGCCCAGAATGTATTTCACACGTTCTTTCTTATCGCTGAATTTCTGGCGGATAGTTTCAGCCAGGGCCGCCGTGCGCGGATTGTAATTATCAGGGATTTGCAGGTTTTGTTGGTAGGCCGTTTTGCTGACGAGCGGGTTGATCGTATAGTTCGTGTACGATTCTATTGAATATTGATACAGGTTGTGTATTTTTTTATGTGTGGATAATGTGAATTCACTATTAATAAAACTCTTGGGTGGAATGGCAGAAGGCATCTCAAGGGCAAATAACCAGTTTCGATTGTGGGGTTCGAGAATGATGGTGTAGGCAGTTTTTGTACCGGTATATTCAATCGTACCCTGTTCATTTTTTCCTTTGTTTTCACCGATATTCCAGGTGCGACCATCGTAAGCGCTGAGTACGGGCCCTCGCCAGTATAACTTGGCACTACCCGGTGCCTTGTTCTCGAACTTGACACGGAATGCAACGGCATCAGAACGAATCAGGTTGCTGATTGAACCTGGTGTCATACTATCGCTTAGTCCGGAGACGGCCTGATTTTTGTCTTCAGGCATCACCCATAACGGACCAGGTAGTCTTGGAAACAGGACGAATAGTGCCAACATAAATGGAATGGCCTGCAAGACCATGATGATGGCGTGCCTGAAATTCTGGTAAACATGCAGTTCTTTATCATGGCGGCTGAGCATGACCAGGGTAGCAGTTAAACCGATACTGGTAAAAAACATGTAGATAGCCATGGCGATTGATTGTGAAAAAAAGAAGTTGGTTATAATGATGAAATAACCGAGAAAGACAAACAACATGACATCCCGGTGTGTTTTCATTTCCAGTAATTTCAGCGACATCATGATGATCAGCAGGGCCACGCCGGCATCCCGTCCAATGATGGTATTGTAGCTATAGGCCACAGCCGTAACTGAGAAGATCACCAGCATGAGGCGTACCAGCATATTCGGGTAATGCCAGTGTTTGTTAACGGTCAGGTAACCCCAGGTGGCCATCAGCACACAGAATATTGTTATCCAGATTTGCAGGTGAGTCACATGCGGTACAACGACGGCAGCTTGACAGAGTAACACCCAGATCATTTTAGAGGGAGTTATACTTTCGTGATTGGAATGCTGCTGCATCACTCAGTCCTGCTGACCAAACAAGGCCAATGCAGACAGGCACAAATGTCGGTGCTGATGCCCATTACCCGGTGCGATTTCACGTCCTGGTATCCTCAGGCCATATTCAATATTGGCATTTTCACATTGAATGATCCATTGGCTCAGGCGTGACAAACGTTGTTCCAGGTTTTTTGCTTCGGCGACCTCCCAGTTTAACCAACGTGTGTGCCCACCACTGCCACTGAATTGCTTGGTGTAGATACCTGATCCGCGTGCGCTGTGTTTCCAGGATATGGTCTTGATGGCGTCACCTGCCTGATACTGACGTAGTCCGGAGAAATCCTCCTGGCCCCGCTGATTCCTGTTTCCTTGTGCTTGTCCCTGATCTTCAAACTCTGGCGGAGGTGCATTTTTCTCTGCAGTGGGGTAGATAATGCATGAGCAGGGGAGATGCACCCATGACCATGCATGGAACAGACTGAGCGGGTATTCAGTGGAAATCTTGACCTGGGCCAATGCCAGTTTGCCACGTTTTCTGGTGCTGATGGAAAGGCTGGCAGTCACTGTACTGGAGGCGGCCACATGACAAAAAACAGATGGGCAATCGTCGTTGCCGAGCACGATGGAAACCTTGTCGAGCGCATTGGGGTTACGGATCAGCAGAGGAAAAACGGCGGTTTGACCAGCAAATACAGACCGAGTGTTTCCACAGCGTAATTGCAGGCTGGCTAGGTTGCGGTGTGCATGCAGCATGGAGATGATGGCGATGCTACCCACCAGGAAGGTCATTGCAAAGCCCATGCTGTTATTGTAATTGATCGAACCCACCAACATCAGTAATAACAGGCATGTAAGTAGAGCACCGTAACGCGTGGGTATGATATAGATCCGACGCCGATGTAAGATAACCGGTTCTTGTTCAGGACCGCGGAGCAAGCGTGTCGAGAGTTTTTTTGCCAGGCTGGTCATCAAACCCTCAGGGGATAGGGACAGACTGGAGGAGATGTTGTATGGGATCGTCATGATGAGATGGGTTGTCTGAACTCATCTGGCCGAGACGGTGGCCAATGACAGAAGGCAGGACGGCCTGGATATCCTCGGGGATGACGGCATGACGGCCATCGAGAAAGGCCCATGACTGGGCGCTACGCAGTAATGCCTGGCTGCCACGCGGTGACAAGCCCTGGCCTTCCAATTGTTCGCTGCGGGTAAAATCGACAAGGTCCTGCAAGTAATCCAGTAAGGGCTCGGCTACATGCACTTGCGGTACTTGCGCCTGGAAGTCGAGTACCTGTTCAGGCGATAGACAGGCGGGCAGGGTTTTTAGCAAGATACTGCGGTCGCGGCCAGTGAGAATGCTTCTTTCTGCCTGACGTGAAGGATAGCCGAGTTCAATACGCATCATAAAACGATCATATTGAGACTCAGGCAGGGGGAAGGTGCCTATATGATGAGCTGGGTTTTGTGTCGCAATGACAAAGAAGGGCTCAGGTAAGGCCCGGGTTTCGCCTTCGGCAGTGACCTGTCTCTCTTCCATGGCTTCCAGCAGGGCGCTTTGTGCCTTGGGTGATGCGCGATTAATTTCATCAGCAAGAATCACCTGGGTAAAAACAGGCCCCGGGTGAAAGGAAAAAGTACCACTGTCCTTATCGTAGATGGATGCGCCCACTATATCGGATGGCAACAGGTCGCTGGTAAACTGTATCCGGTTAAATTGCAGTCCCATCAGGCTGGCGAGAAGATGGGCCAGTGTGGTCTTGCCCATACCGGGCAGGTCTTCAATCAGTAAATGACCACGTGCAAACAGGCAGGCAAGGGCAAGCCTGATCTGCTTATCCTTGCCAAGGATAATTTCATTTGCCTTGCCAATCAGCGTTTGTATAACAACATCCATCTGCTCATCACCTTTAAGCTGGGAGAAATTTTATCTTAGCATACTAAAAATTCTTGATAGTGTTTACTACATCATCCACTCGGGGAAACAAATAGCATTTGGTAATGATGAAGCACAAGAAAATGATGTTAGTGTCATCGATGATTTGTCAGGAGAGTCAGATACAAGCTTGTCGTGTTTTTAGTCTTGGTTTAGCATGCTGGTCACAATCATATAGTATGGATGGGTTTCAAAGGCTGGATATATCAGGGAGAAGCAAAATGAGACGCGTTCGTTAGCAGGATGTGATGTTCTGACCATTGTTTTGTACTAGAATTAAATCAGCGCCTGTTTATAATGACGAACAGATATGCGCAGTGAGATGGGTATGACTTGATTGAGTGTGTTGTTAGTCACTGCAGCCGTACTCTCCCGTTTGGATATATAAGGCGAAGAGTGTATTTTTTCTACCGCAGTAAAATATAATATTATTCAATATTATCATATGATTGATGTTAGACTGTTAATGTAGCTTATAAATATTAGCCAATGCTGAAATAGATTTATTAAGGACTGATATTGCTATTATGATAGGCTGTACTGAATGGAAAGTAGTTAAAGGATTTATTAGCGGATAGTTAGTATATTGGATGTGTCTGAAATATACCCCTCTATTGTAAGTCACTTGTAAGTATTACTAACTATACTCTATATAAATAAATGCTAGAAAAGCCATTGTTTCGGACTTTTCACCCTATTGCTTTCCAGGAATTGCTTGTATCAAACCGATATCTTTGTGGTCAGGTGTTACTGATAGGAAGAAGTAATGATTGAGTTATTAATTGAAGACGAACGCGGAAATATGATTACTCATCAACTGGGTGAGGGTCGGCATACGCTTGGCAAATCTGCCGATGCGGATATTGTCCTGATGGATACTTTCGTCTCACGTTATCATGCTGATCTTTTTGTGACCAAATCGGGCGTCTATATTATCGATATGGAGAGTACAAATGGTATCTTCTTTGAGAACAAAAAAATCAACAAGACCATGAAAATCGAGGATGGGCAGTCATTCAATATAGGCAAACTGAAACTGACGACCCGGCTGCCGCAATACAGGCTGTTTGTCAGAGAGGGTCGAAAACCTATCCTTGAGTATAAAGATTCAGGTAGTGTTCCTGATGTGCCTGCTAAATCTAACACTGAAACTAAAGATGAAAATATTAATGATAAGGTATCACGAATCCTGATGAACCGATGACGTCCTGTCTGTTAAATCAGGGAAAAGTGCGGGACAAGATATCTCCATAGCCTGACCTGAAACAGGGTGGGTCAACGCCAGGTAGTGGGCATGTAGCAACAGGCGAGGGGATTTTAGTGCGATTCGGGAAGGTGCGTACAGCGAGTCACCAAGAATGGTATGTCCGATCGAATGCAGGTGAACCCGGATTTGATGAGATCGGCCTGTAATGGGTCGCAGGTGCAACAGACTCGTGTCTGCCTTGCGATTATAATTCAGCAACCTATAGTGGGTGACGGCTTTTTTACCGTTTTTCCAGTCAATTTTCTGCCTTGGTCGGTTAGGCCAGTCACTTATCAGTGGCGCATCAATCTTTCCTGAGCAGTCTTCAGGTCTTCCATCCACCATTGCGGTGTAATGCTTTTCGACCAGGCGTTGTTCAAATAATTTCCCTAGTTGTCGATGGACGTCTTTGCTACGCGCCAGAATGAGGATGCCTGATGTTCCCATATCCAGTCGATGAACGGCCAGGGCTGTCGGGTAACTTCGTTGTGCTCGTGTCAACAGGCAGTCGCTTTTATCGGGTCCACGACCCGGAACTGACAGCAGGCCACTCGGTTTATTCAGGGCGATCAGATGATCATCGATATAAAGAATATCGAGCCCCTGATCTTGCGGGGGCTCGTAGGTTGTTGAGATCAAATGGTCAGACAAGGCGCTTTCTCACATATGTTGGTGAAAGGCCCTGTGATCCCGCTAGTAAACACCTATATCAATATAGGATTTCGAGATTTTTTCAGCGGCCAACACATAGGCTGCGGTTCGGTAATCACTGATTTTATCATTACTGAGCCATATCTGCCGAATTTCCTGGAATGCCTGGCGCATGGTGTCTTCAAGCCCTGAACGCACAATGTCTATTTCACTGGCGCCATGGCTTAGTTTTTCCTTGGCCAGGTCTGATATTTTAGTGCCGGTAATTTCTTCCAGCAAGGCCACGTATTGATGGTTGCGCATCTCCTCGTTCCTACGTTGCATGCGCCCAAAGCGGATATGCGACAGGTTCCTGATCCATTCAAAATAGGATACGGTCACGCCGCCTGCATTGACATAGGCATCAGGAAGAATCGCGATTCCTTTCTTGTTGAGTATCTCGTCGGCTTGATAGGTGATGGGCCCATTGGCCGCTTCAACAATCAGTTTGGTCTTGATGCGATCTGCATTGTCGGCAGTAATCTGGGCCTCCAGTGCCGCTGGAATGAGAATGTCGCATTCCATTTCCAGTGCTTTTTTGCCATCTTCATGAAACTCAGCGCTGGGGTAACCCTTAATGGTTTTATGCGCGGTGATATATTGATACAAGTCTTCGATATCGATCCCTTTTGCATTGTGCAAATAACCATCCCGCTCTATGACACATATGATAGCCGCACCATCTTCTTCTGATAAAAATTTAGTGGCGTGATAGCCCACATTACCGAGTCCTTGAATAATGATGGTTTGATCAGACAATGCCCCCTTGATTCCGGCCTGTTTCAGACCATCAGCATGACGGAAGAATTCCTGGATAACATATTGAACGCCACGTCCTGTTGCTTCGGTGCGACCACGGATTCCACCCAAGTGAACGGGTTTGCCGGTGACGCAGGCCAGGTGATTAACATCTTCGGGATGCAGGTGTTTATAGGTATCTGCAATCCAGGACATCTCACGCTGGCCAGTACCAACATCAGGGGCAGGTACATTGGTGGAGGGGCTGAGAAAACCCTTGCGAACCAGTTCCAGGGTGAAGCGTCGAGTGATGAGTTGTAGTTCATCGCGACTGTAATTTCGTGGGTCGATGAGTAGGGCGCCTTTGGAGCCGCCAAAGGGTACATCAACAATGGCGCATT
>Ga0209633_10003937_pt1 | contig 13560 bp, 17 predicted proteins | sample Cruoilmetagenom1_FD_187290 | JGI IMG/M metagenome (GOLD analysis project Ga0209633, IMG submission 187290) | Oil polluted marine microbial communities from Coal Oil Point, Santa Barbara, California, USA - Sample 1 (SPAdes) (version 2) | ecosystem: Environmental > Aquatic > Marine > Oil seeps ... | reverse complement strand
ATTTCATCTTCACGCCATGCTTACCATGGGTGACTGGGATTTCTGGCTTGACTGGAAAGACCGCGAGTTCTGGATCGTTGTTACACCAACAATGATTGTCACTTATTGTGGCGCACTTCACTACATTCTATGGCATCACTTCCGTCTGCCGTTCGGCGCGACATTTGCAGTAGGCACATTGCTTCTTGCAGAATGGATCGTCCGTTATTTCGGTTGGCACATTTGGTCAAACTTCCCGGTTAATCTCGTTACACCAGCCTTTTTCTGGCCAGGTGCACTTGCATTGGATGCAGTCCTTTGTTTGAGCGGTAGCTGGATTGTTGCTGGCGTATTTGGTGCATCATTCTTTGGCGCATCATTCTACGGCGCCAACTGGGCATGGCTCGCCGCATATCACGTTCCACTGGAAGTTAGCTCAGGCGTAACAACACTTGCTGACCGGATTGGCTTTGAATATATCCGTACAGGTACTCCTGAATATATCCGCATCATCGAACGCGGTACACTGAGAACCTTTGGTCAGCATTCTGCAGCCGTTTCATCAGGCTTTGCTGCATTCCTTTGCACATTGATGTATTGGCTCTGGTGGTATATCGGCGGCCTTTTCTCCACTGTTAAATATATCAAATCAGGATCTTTTTGAGAATTTAAACCCTCTCAACAACTGAATTATATAATTAACCAAATTTTTGGAGAATTGACGATGAAAAAACTACTACTAAACCTCTGCTGTGGAACAGCCATGCTGTTCTCTGCAGGAGTAGCGACAACAGTTGCTACGACGGACGCCAGTGCTCATGGTGAGCGCGCTCAGGAACCATTCCTGCGCATGCGTACATTGAACTGGTTCGATGTCGCCTGGGAAAAAACAACCGTTGGCATCAACGAATCCATTGAAGTCACCGGCAAGGTGCGGATCGCACCGCGTTGGTCATGGCCTGGACATCAGCCGCCCCCCGACACAGCATTCCTGAATATTGCTGTGCCTGGACCGGTTTTCGTTCGTGAAGCTGCTTATATCAGTGGCACTTCTGTGATGAACTCAGGTACATTCCACCTTGGAGAAACGTATAGCTTCAAAGTGGTAATGAGAGGACGTCTTCCTGGTCACTGGCATGTTCATCCAATGATGAATGTGGAAGGTGCTGGACCAATTGTTGGACCTGGTAAATATGTCGATGTTACCGGTGATCCATCAACATTCACCAACAAAATGACAACCCTTACCGGTGAAGAAGTTGAACTTGAGAGCTATGGTCTCGCAAATTCAATCTTCTGGCATTCGCTTTGGGCTGCGATTGGTGTGGCATGGCTGGTTTTCTGGCTTGTCCGTCCGCTGTTCTTCTCCCGTTATCGCATGGTAGAAGCTGGACGTGGCAACGAGCTGATTAGCCGCTTCGACAAAATGGTAGCTTTGATACTATTTGCCGGTGCCATAACACTAACCTTTGTTGGTGCGTTCCAGGCTGATGCCCGGTGGCCGGTAACACTGCCACTACAAGGCGGTCGTCCAAACATGGAGCCGATTAAACTTCCTGTGAACGAAGTGGCAATGAAGCTAATTCGTGCAACATACAGGGTACCAGGTCGTGAAATGAAGATGCGTTATTTGGTAACTAATAATACCAATGAAGCTGTCCGTGTTGGCGAGTTCAACACAGCTGGTGTTCGCTTCCTCAATGGCGATGTTGGGTTCATGGATGAAGATTCCAAGAACTATCCGGATCATCTGCTTGCAGAAAACGGTTTGACTGTTCCTGATACGTCACCAATCCAGCCGGGTGAATCTCGCGAAGTCCAAATGGACGCGAAAGATGCTGCATGGGAAACCGAGCGTCTATCTAGCTTGATCTACGATCCCGACAGTAACTATGGCGGCATGGTCTTCTTCTACGGAGAAAGCGGCAAACGTTATATCTCTGATGTTGGTGGCGTTCTGGTTCCACAGTTCCGCTAGGATCAACAGCATAAATTGCTAACAAGACAACCCGTCGGCAGGAAACTGCCGGCGGGTTTTTTATATCCAGCAACAATATTTCAACAATCGGATCTGGAAAAACAAGCTGTGTCCAGCTAAGATACATGAACGTGAATGAATTTATTCATCACCGCATGCTCAAATAAAATTGCGACCAGGCGGGCATTTACCGCAACATGCAACCGCCATTTCAGACCGGTCAAAGCATGCGACATCACGTCCAGAGCAATTTTTGCCAAAATATGCATAGTAGCATTTAAAAAACAGAACATCACACCAGAGAACAGCATCGGTATAATCACATGTACAAGGCAAGCCAAATAATCAAATTCACAGTTACCCTGTTAATCGCTGCATTTTCAACAACAGCAGCAATGGCCCACGGTGATGTCCCAATGAACCAGGATAAATGCGCCCGTCATGCAGGTCCAAATGTTGTACATTTCAACGCTTACCAGCCCGAATATGACGTGAAGGCCAATTATTGTGGAGCCATTCCAAAAGCTGGTGAAACGATCTTCGTGGTAGATTTGGTTAATACTAAACTTCGTCATCTCCCCATCGCTCTCAAAATTTATAGCGCCGGTAAAGGTGGAGAAGACACGCCAATATTCCTGAGCGAACCCAAAGTTTACCAGCATGGCGTAATCGAAGCACCATTGAATATTGAGAAGACAGGCGGATATCTCGCACAAATCATTATTAAAGACGCCGCCGCCCAACCACCGGTTATGAACTATATGGTAGGTAAAATGCCAAGCGGTTCAATGCCCATGTCATGGTTCCTTCAGATATTTGTAATTGCTGCCCTTGGAATCATGGGTTTCATGGCGCTGTCACCATTTATCAAACGATTTAGGAATAAAGGCTGAGTTTCCAACAGGCTTCAATTAGTGCAATAATACCGAAACGGCATCTCAAACAGGTTACCGGCTAAATAGTATGCGCATTGCAAACCTGACAATCAATTTCACCATGCACTTTATAGCGGTCGTATTTCTGACGACCGCTGCTATGGCACATAATGGATCTCCGGTAACGCAGGATATATGCACCCGCGTTTCCGGAGAACACATGGTTCACTTTAACGCGTACCAGGAAAAACCAGACCCCAGGATCAATTATTGCAACGACATTCCAAATACCGGAGAGACCAGCATAATTGTCGATTTGGTCAGTACACACCTGCGAAAAATACCGGTTACCTTCAAAATATACAGCACCAGTGAAAGTGGAAAAGGCGATCTCATTTTCGATGGTGGTTCAAAAGTTTATTCAAGCGGTCTCATAAACGCAGTCGTTGATATAAAAAAAGCCGGAACCTATCTGGCAGAAGTTATAATTGACGGCAATAAAGCTCCGCCACCAACCATGGCCTATAATGTTGGCGCCGGAACCTCTGTCTCACTTCACCTGCCCCGGAGTATGAAGGTATTACTGACCATCGTGACGTTATTACTCCTCGCCTGGGGAGCATCGAAATTATTAGGCATGGTAAAAAAACAGTGAGCAATTAAGTGGGATGCAAAAAACAGTGTCAGTTATCTTGAGTGACACCCCAAACAGGTAACCGGTAAAAGAAAAATGCGCATACTGAGCCAAATTATAAAAATAACACTGTCCATATTGGCAGTAACCATTGCAGCAACGGTCGCATTGGCACACGGTGACCCAACAGCCGGTCAGGATATTTGTGAGCGCGGTGAAGATCCTGCTAAGGTTCATTTTAACGCTTATCAGTTTAAGCCAGACCCCAGAATGAATTTCTGCAATGACATTCCCAAAACCGGCGAAACAACAATCGTCATAGATCTGGTTACCAAAACACTTCGCAACAAACCAATCGCTGTAAAAATTTACGCCGTCGACGAGGGAGGGAAAAAGACTTCCATTTTCGAACGCCAACCCAAAATTTACCCGCAAGGCATGATCGAAACCTCTGTTGATTTCAAAAAGACCGGAAAATATGTCGCTGAAGTCCTTATAGAAGGCAACGAAGCGGCGCCACCAACCCTGGAATATAATATTGGAGCAGGGATGGGACTACCATTTCACATGCCAAGAAGCATGATGGTCGTTATTCTCGTAGCAGTCTTGGCATTCGCAGGTTTAGCCTATTCACAAATAACCAATACAATAAAAAAACAGAGCTGACAGTCAAATATCCAAAATCGATGATTGATTTCATCCCGCACAACCGGGGTTTGATAAAGATCAAAAATAAAATGGGAAAAACATGCGATTGTTCGCAAGGAAACAATGGGGAGAAATCATAATGTTAAATAGAATTACGGCCTTAAAATCACTAGCAATCGCACTCGGACTATTTTTCACATCACTACCTTCCAACGACGCTCACGCCCATGGCGGTGTCAGTATTACGGACGATTCATGCGTCCTGAAAATTGGACCATATCTTTTCCATTTCACTGGCTATCAGCCTGAAACTTCCCAGGCTGAAGAATTTTGCGAAGATATCCCCTTGCCAGGAGCCGCGATCGTCGTCCTTGACCATGTCGATAAGATATTACGTAAGATGCATACTGATTTTCGTGTGATCAAGGATTATAAATCTCTTGGAAATGATGCAAAAATTGAAGAGCTGGACGGCGTCGAGGTTCTTGAACAGCATACAGTCTTCTATAAAAAACCTGCACTTTATCCACGCGGTACAATCAATGTTGAGCACAGCTTCGATAAGGGGCGCTATATCGGCATGGTGACCGTCAAGGATCCGGGCACGAATAAAGAGTACACATCTATTTTTCCATTTTCCGTCGGCTATACCAGCACCACAACGATGTTGAAATATGCTGGCTATATCCTGCTTCTTCTCATCGGCTTTGGAGCAGTTTATTATTTCGTGGTCCACAAACATCAGGACGCATAAAAAATGATATGATCTAGCCTTCCCATACGCGAGCCGGGTAGGCTAGATTGTTCGCCATTAACAATCATTGGCATTGTCATTAAGTTTGCCAGATCACTATAAGCATTGAGTTGGAATATTTATATGAGTACCGCCTACATCGCCTTTACCGGTGATCCAGAAAAAGATGATCTAAAAACAAGCTGCAAATCACACAATGCATCCATCCTCGCCGCGACTGAATATTTTCAGGCGAACCAGGACGATGATACGTGCATGGTTGCCTCCATACCTGCGTCAACCAAAAACATCCACCACGGGCATCATCTCTGGGACGATATCAGGCATGATCCATCCGACACCGAATCCGTCACGCGCGAGCGGGCAATAGACTCGATTAGAAGCGGGCTCTATCACAAGGTGCATGAGCAAAATCGCCTAAATCTCATAGAACATGATTACAATTACCACATGAACCGCAAAGGTCGTTTCCTCTACTATTTTTCAGTTTTGCTGCCCTTCGCCGCAACGTTCTTTTTCCCGGCTGGTTTCTTCGATATCTATTTCTATTGGATCGCGGCGGTATATGCCACTTGGCTCGGTTTGATTTATTATGTTGTCCACCTTGGCATGCGAGGGTTTGCGCACGAATCTAATCCCCCCGCACTTGAGCCGGATGAATTGATCAAAGAGCTTTCGAACAAGCAGTTATAATCATTTTTTATGAACTGAACTGCCCATGAGCAAAATCACAATTTCAATTCTGGTAATTGCATTATCGGCTTTCATACTTTTTGGTCTTTTCTATCCGCCCCCAAAACCGGAACTCGGAAAAGCCCAATACACCATCAACGCACAAAAAACCTGCGACCAGAACACGCGTGACGGTCTGCCAGGTTTTACCGATGATCAAAAATCCGACCGCGGCATTCGCTATCATGTCCGCACGCCAAAAAATTACAATAAGGAGCGCGCCCACCCGTTATTGATGGTGTATTCACCAGGCGACCGCGGTGGGTTGGGAACCGAGCGCTTTACCAAGCTCACAACAGATGCGACCACGGCTGGCTATATCATAGCCTATGCGGATAACCGGCCAAAAACCGCACCATCAACCTATCGTCCTATAACAAAGGAATGGATTTCGGAACTTGGCTCAATCCCAAAACTGATCGCAAAAAAATGGTGCATTGACGAGGAACGAATAGTACTCACTGGCCACTCAAACGGTGGCACAGTAACAACAGCTCTGACAATTCTCCCATCGTCCCCCATATCGCCAAAAGCTATTATTGTTAGCGGCGCAGGCTGGACCACCGAGAACTATGACAAGCATAAATGTCCAGGCCCTCGCCCGGTAATGATCATGCATTCAAACATCGACCAGACCTTCCCCGGTTTCGGTCCGCACTCTGCAAAGTTCTGGTCGGGTTGCAACCGCTGCTCCCCGGACGCAGCAACGATCCGAAGCGACGGATGCAAAATTTATAAAGGCTGCACCGCACCGACGCTCTATTGCGAAGGAGACAAACCCCACACTCATTGGCCCAGGCGCAACGCTGCGATGATGGAATTCCTTAAATCCATCAACTAAAACAAGAGAAAGGTTTTTTATCCCCTATTCCACTATCCATCCACAAATGCTAGAAAACTTTTAAACAAACGGTATTGCGCTTCGCATCTCAATTTCGGCTCTTGAGCGCACAGTTTATATTAAACAATAAGAAAGGGACGACGGTGCAATTTCATAATTATTTATTGATGTTCGGACTAAACGTCTTACTTGCATCATGCTTTGCAGACCCTCTACCGACGAACGAGGATGTAAAGCCATTTATAGCAGACATCCTGAATAAGCGAGAGGCTGGTTCTGGAGACAAAATAAAGATTATTTCGAACGAGTGCCGTCTCATGCAGCACGGCAAAAGTCATGAATGCGATGTCGCCTATAATCTGGTTCCCGACACTGCGCGGAAATCAATCTATCTCATTATCATGAAAGACAAAAAGACCAATAAATGGATCTTCATTGACACTCAATAAGAGCTTTTGAAAATTTTTAATCGGCCAAATTAAAGCCTGATCGGCGGTTCCGCCGATCAGGCTTTCTAGTTTGTTCAACTCATATTTTTACGACTTGCCAATAGCAGACTTAATAGCCGACGTAATATTCCCAATCAGCTCATCATCCACATGGCGAAAACTTTCGACCTCACCCGAAGGCGTTGTCAGCATTACTTTTTGCAACCGCGCACCCTCTCGGACATATTTCCTTGTTCGGAAATAGCTACGAAGCAACTTATATGAAACATAAATCACCACCAGTGATATAAAGAATATGACGTAATAAACCATATCCATTGTCGCAAAAAGTTCCGGCACACATCCGGAACTACCCAACCCTTCACGACAAGACAAAGCTAATTTCTGACCTGATAGCAACGTATAGCCACAATACCAGATGATATATGGTCCCCAAAAACCGAAGAAAAGTCCGGTCAAAAGAACCATAGTATCATTTTCAGGCTCATACGGCTCTTCATCAACCCGCACATCAGAAACCTGCAAAACGGGATAGGACTTACCACTGAGCTCAATCTCTGAACGCGTGATGCGCACATTCTTGGCGCTGAACAATTCGCCATTCTCATTATTCGACATTTTAAAACTCCCCCGGAGAATTATTTCCCAAGCAATAGCTGAACATACCAAAGTAAAAAAATGAGCAGCCAGAATTCATGCCAAAGTGCTACCACGTAATATCAAACGATGCATCTTTCCAGCCGCTTCATAATGTCACCCCCCTTTTCGTGAAGGCTAAATATGATAAAACAGGATCATGAAACTCAGAACAAAAATCATCCTGGTACTCGCAGCGTTCATCACGCCCTTCATTATGCTCAAGCTTATGGGGCGGCCCATAATTGTCGAAACAAAGCTGACCCTCAAAGCGGAAAAACAAATCGCCAGTTGTATGCCGCTAACTATATCGTCCGTAATTGATACGCCACTAATCATCGAACACCCATCAATGGGGTTTGCAGCATCCAATCGCGGAATGCTGCGCCAAATGGGTCGGCTGGATCTGACATTTGCCGAGATCCCAAATGGGCAACTCATTCTGCCGGGAAAAGCCAGCCGAAAAGTCTGCCTGAATTTCCGGTCACAAGACCGCCTTCACGATGTCAGGCAAAAGCTGAAACTCCAAACCGAGGAATTCCTTTTTCAATGCAAGCTTGGTGTCATGGTAGGTTCCCCCGACGCCCCACTACGCCGCGTCTATGCATTGGTATTTCCCTGCGATCGATACCTCACCGGATTTGACCGCCCTGCCGGATTAACCGCGGCCCCGACAAATCAATGAATAGCTGGCTCAAAAATATCGGCTTGGTGCTGGCAATCATTGTCACACCATTTGTTGTACTAAAACTCATTGGCCGCGATATCTCGTTTGAAAAAGAACTGTCGGTAAAAATTTTCCCTCAAAAAGACGGCTGCCTGCCGATCAGAATGCAGTCACTGGTAAATGAGGAACGCATAGCACTTGAACCCGTATTGCAATTCGCATTTGTAAAAAGTGGTGTTATGCGCCAAATCGGAAATTCAGAACTCAGATTTGCGAACAAAAAAGACGGACGCTATAAAATACCGAGCCGCCAATCGGTCAACGCTTGTCTAAACTTTATATCACCCGACAAACGCGATGAGATACTCCGCTCCATCAAAAACCTCCCCTTGCCGCGAAGGTTAGAGTGCAAATTATTGGTCGGGGTTGATAAACCGGGAAGAGAAGTTCGACATCATTACGGCAACGTCTTTGATTGCGACCAATATCTGAAGATATCAGAATACGGCGTATTTTAACGGGTCGGTTTGACAGCCCAGATAGATGCCGAAAAATCATCCGAAATATAAATTGTGCCATCCCCCGCCTCAACAATATCCACCGGCCGTCCGCCAACATTTCCGTCTTTCTCAAATCCCCCTAAAAATATCCTTTGGCTGATCGCGCCCATATCGTCCCAATGCAGCGAAACAACCCGATAACCAATCTTGGTCGAGCGGTTCCAGCTTCCATGTTGCGCCACGAGTGCGGTCGCAACGCCACCCATCGCTGCGTTTTTGAGGAACTTGATAGAAAGCGGTGCGACATGGGCCGCAAACCCGTGTGCAGGCTTGATCGCCCGCGCCGCAAGCGCCCCACCTTGTTTACCATAATCGGGGTCCGGTTTGTTATTGCCATTCCGGAACGGCCAACCATAAAAACCGCCATCAGTGATCTTGTTGAGCTCGCCTGGTGGATAATCATCCCCAAGCCAGTCCCGACCATTGTCGACACCAAAAAGGGCACCCGAACCGGGGTGCCAGTCAAATCCGACGGTATTCCGCAAGCCGCCCGCATAAAGCGTTCCCTTAACGCCCGGCTTAAATCGCACAATTGATGCGCGCCAGGGATGGCGCTCAATACAGACATTGCAGCTCGATCCAACAGATACATAAAACCAGCCATCAGGCCCCTTACCGACCGTCCGCGTCCAATGTCCACCTCCGCCCGGCAGACCGGTCAGGACGACTTCCTCCTTGCCCTTAAATGTTTTGGTCGAGCCATCATATTTGATCCGCGAAACCTGATGAGTTTCCGCATAGTAAAGCCAGTCTCCATCAAGATAGACACCGTGGACCTGACGGAGGCCACTTTTCAAAACTTTCACACCATCAGACATGCCGTCCCCATCAACGTCACCAAGCGCAATCTTTATCCGTGATCGAGGAGCCGAAAATATTATGTCACCACCCGGCGTCAAAGCCATCAATCTGATATTACCAAGCCCCTTGGCAAACAGCGAAACCTGATATCCGTCTGCGACCTTAAAACGATTGAGCAAGCCCTCCCCGCCCCGTGCCGAAACCAAACCGAACAGACGCAATGGATTTGGAATGCTGACTGGAAGAAACTGCAAGACGACAATTCCGATCAACAGCGCAGCCAGCATCGGATAGACATTGAATTTTAAAAATGACTGGAAACGTTTGCCCATAACAATCAAGGTCCATCAATTACAACTAATAATACGTAACAACTCCACCATCATATCCAGATGCCCGGCCGTGGACCAGCCCGCATTGCTACCCCTGCAATGAGCTAGGCAATTAGGAGCATAATACCAGATAAGCATTCATCCCGGAGTAAAGATTGCCTATGCTTGCCGAGCATTGGCTGGCGAATGTCATTCGAATGCCAAATATAAAATTCAATAAACCACAAGACACTTCAAACTGGTTGAAGCGAGGAAAAGGACTAAACTTATGAAGATAAAACATCTGACAATGACAGCTGCCGCACTGATCATCAGCGTGTGCACGGCTCAAGCGGCAAGTGTCGAAAAATCAGTGACCATTGCTGCAAAGCCTGCTGATGTATGGGCAAAAATCGGACATTTTTGCCAAATCGCTGGCTGGCACCCAGCAATCACAAAATGTGAGTTAAGCACAATGGATAGCCGTGTTCACCGCACACTGACACTTGGCGATGGCGCAACAATCCTTGAAATGCAAACAGACCATCGTGGTGCAGACGATAAAACGATGAACTATTCCTACATCATTCACAAAAGTCCCCTACCCATCAAAAACTACACCTCATTCATTGGTGTTGAACCAGATGGCGAAGGCACAAAAGTTATCTGGCGCTCTATCTTTGACGCAAACGGCGTTGACGATGCAAAAGCCAAGGAAGTTATTGGTGGGATTTATGACGGCGGTCTAGCCAGCATCCAGGCAATGTTCACGAACTAATTCGAACATCTAATAACAATATAAATTTCACAATAACAGGCAACCGGTCAGACATCATAATGACCGGTTGTCATCTCCCATCCAATCGGTGAATATTGTTCCCATGAACAATAGATTGATCGCCGCCATCACCATTTTTATTGCAACCTCAATCGCCCTGACCCCATATTGCGGCTGGCTGTTTGATTGCGGCTGCACTTGGCCCTGGGCGGGCTTGGACGCCGATTGCAACAATCATAAACCAGGCACGCTTCATAAGTGTCCATGGTGCGGCAATTACGTGAAAGGGATTATCTCAAGCACTCTCGCCATTGGTAGTGCCACACTGATCGCTTACATGCCAATCAAGAGCAGTTTCGCCCGCCGGATGCTGGGCGGAACGATTGCATTCCTGGTAATTGGATTTATCAGCGCCTGGATATCGGCAACTCTGCAGGCTTATCCGCATTTCATAATTTAACGGTGGCGAGAGAGTAGGATAGGGAAGAATAGGGAAGGAGTGGTCTGAATTGTGGGAAATAGCAACGCATCCCGTCTGCCAGATTAATTTTATGCCGCGAGCAAACTGTCGACCTCATCAACCAGGTCGCGCAGATGAAACGGTTTCGACAGAACTTTTGCGTCCTTGGGCGTTGTCTCATCAGAATTAAGAGTAACAGCCGCAAATCCGGTTATAAACATGATCTTTAATTCTGGATCAATATCTGATGCCCGGCGTGCGAGCTCAATCCCGTCCATCTCCGGCATCACAATATCTGTGAGCAGCAATGTAAACGGCTCCTCCAGCAAGCATTTATGAGCAGCTTCCCCATCACCAACCGGAACAACTTCATACCCGGCCTTTTTCAGTGCCCTGACCAGAAAATTTCGCATGGTCTCGTCATCTTCAGCTAATAATATTTTTTGCATCAACGGTCTGATCTCGGTAATCGACATGCCCGGCTTTCTAAAATTCAATGCTTCTCAAGTTTTATACATGATCTCAACCAATTCTGTCGTGATTTTGGTAAATGAGAGATGAAGATTATTAATTTTTGCTAATAAAACATCTCTTGGCAATCGCAAAAACAACGATCCCGGACAGCACAAAGCGAAGCACCTGCAAAAAAACAACCTCGACCCTTGGAATTAAAACATACCTCCCTATAATACTCCCAACCCATTCACCCCGTGCCAATACGTTGGATGCGAGAGAACCACAGGATCAAACTCAACATGTCCGCCGATTCGCTTGCCGATCCATCATCGACATATACGGTTCAATATCCGACCGCGCAAAACCGTCCGTTAATCTTTTCATCCCCCCATTCCGGTCGTATCTATCCAACTGAACTATTGGAGAGCTCTAAGCTTAAACTAAGAAAGCTGCGCAGCCTCGAAGACCCCTATGTCGATGAACTTTTTGATCATGTCGTTACCCAGGGCGCAGCTTTTATCAAAGCAGAATTTCCGCGAGCCTACCTGGATCTAAACCGGGAACCATATGAGCTCGATCCGAAATTAATAAGCCCGGACCTGCCAACCTATGCCAACACCAAAAGCCTGCGCGTAAAAGGGGGACTTGGCACAATTCCCCGAATAGTTGCAGATGGAAGCGCAATTTACCGAAAACCAATTCTGCTTCCAGATGCCCTAAAACGTATCGAAAACTATCATCTGCCCTATCACGCTAAACTCAAGGAATTGCTCCACAAAACCAGATCGCAATTTGGTTTTGCAATCCTGCTGGATTGCCACTCTATGCCGTCTTCTACCAATATCTATAAAAACAAGCTGACGACGGATATCGTAATAGGCAACAGGTTTAATTCCTCTTGTGCACCGCAATTAACCGATATCATTGCCGAAACGTTCAAATCCTCGGGCTTTTCGGTTAAACTCAACCAACCATATGCCGGTGGTTATGTCACGGAGCATCACGGCAAGCCGGAAAATGCCATTCATGCCGTTCAAATCGAGATCAATCGCAACCTCTACCTGGATCAGGTCACTTATGAAAAATCTAAAAAATTCAACGGGTTAAAGAGTAAATTGGTGAAAATCACCGCCATTCTGGCTGACCGGCTCGCGGACTCCAATGATCAGGCCCTGGCAGCTGAATAAATGCATCCCATTGGACAAAAAAAGAGGCCGTTGGAATGTCCAACGGCCCAAGTTTAGGGAGGAAACGCCCAAGGAGGGCGACGACATGAAAATCAATCCCATGTCGCACTGCAATATATCGTGTGCGCTGCACAAAAGTCAAGGGATCGTTTAAAGATTATTAACAGGCCAAAATACGTGATTAAATCATCACAGGATGATACCTGGATAACACATATGTCGCGGCTATTTACGGGCTCCGAAATAACACAGGTCTCATGTTAAAACCGCCTTGTTATATCGGCACCAAATGCTGTTCAAAAAAAAGCCGCCTGTTACAAGGCGGCTGTGCCAAAGCACGAGTTTAGGGAGGAAACGCCCGGTACAGGAACTGATCAGAGACCAGTCGCAAGCACGAAGGGCGGCAAATCAACGAAATAAATTCGACTGATATGCACTTATAATAATGGTGATGCAGGTGATTCGTTACAAGGTATGATTGACGCACAACCACTTAATTTAGGTCTATAGTAGCAATTCAGCAACAAGCCTACATTTAATGAATCAATACAAAAGCTTATACCTCAAATGAAAGGTGCCATTTTGCTCAAATCAATTTATCCAAACATTCACATCTCAAATACTGGACGAAAACTGTGACCAATCTGGAAGCGCCCGACTATGAGGCATTAATAAGTTTTGCACATGAAATGGCCGATCAATCTGCGGTTGAAATCATGAGATTGTTTCGTCAGAAGATTGATGTTGCCAACAAAGAGGGAGATGAGGGCTTTGATCCGGTTACCGATGCAGATCGAGCTGCCGAACGCCTAAT